>Ga0307509_10001407_pt1 | contig 40718 bp, 50 predicted proteins | sample 10_EM_MG_FD_202245 | JGI IMG/M metagenome (GOLD analysis project Ga0307509, IMG submission 202245) | Populus trichocarpa ectomycorrhiza microbial communities from riparian zone in the Pacific Northwest, United States - 10_EM | ecosystem: Host-associated > Plants > Roots > Unclassified | place...
GTCCGGGGCGAGTCCCCACTCATTCCCTGGATGGGGCCCCGTTTCTCCCCAACTGTTTTAACGGGGACCCGTCTGGGGAACGGGCGGGGCCGGGGGCAGGGGCAGGGAACCGTAAAATAACACGCCCCGCCCCGGGCCGTTCAGCGGGGCGGGGCGGGGAATTGGGCCAGGGGCCCGCGTTTTTCGGGGCCCCGGAGGCCCCGTAACGAACACTAGATGTGTATGTAATGAGAGAAAGAGTAATAATATTACAACTTCTAGTATAGAAAAGTACTTAGATGGTTGCATGAAGATCCTATCCCGTTTGTCCAGACTAAACCCTTATCCTAGCATTTTCCCACAATTATAACAGTGGTGACTCATCACCTCATGTCATGCAATCTCTATAACTTATAACAAGTCATATTGTGAAATCAATCAGCTAACTCTTCTGAGTCAACTGTGCTCTATCTCTAACCAATCAACACTCAACAATCAAATAATGTTTCCACTTGGGTCACGTGCGTCAAACCCATCACCTATAATATGAGTCATGTACAAAATCATTACATGATCTGACGCCACACTGGCAATCATGAGTCCCAAAACAATCAACCAATCATAATATTATCATAAAAATCATCTACTGTTGTACAGTTATGTGAGATACTCTGCCTCAAGTGACTTCATACCATGAAACCAATCTAACTTATGACTAAAATGTATCAGTCATTTGAAATATGCCTTGCTTAGTCACGATTTGTGGCAGATTCGTAGATGATATTCTCAAAGGGAGTCTGTCACTTTACAATTTTCCACCACGGTTAAACATATCTTTCCTTCTTTCATCTTCAACTGGAGTGCAGCAGCAATAACTTGGCGCCCTGCTTTTGAAACTGATATACTTGCCAAGGCATCAACCAGAGGAAATGTCCTCCTGATACCCTCTGGATCAGTTAACATTCCGCCAACAATTCCAGTTTCCATAATTTTGGTAGCACGATCACTATGATCATAGTTAGTACTGACACACTTGGCCAGTAGAGCCGTCATTGTATGTGGATTATATGGTGGTGCAATTGTTGGCAACCGGAGGCTCGCGTATGCTAGGTATGGCAATTTTCGGTCGTCAGTTCGGGCGACTTAGAAGGGAATGGTTGTGCTTGGGGGGTAGGGTCTTTGAGGATGTTTGCTCATGGGAGAAGTGTGGAAGCAGAAGAGTAAAGGCACGATATTGATGCTTTCGTATTTACTGGTCAATTGCAATCTGTTCTTATGACGCTATAGTTCCTCAGATACTCAAAATAAGCTATGGTGTTCCCGACCGGGGGGTGTACTCTAACTTATTTTTGCAGGACCTTGCATCATGATACATCACTCATAATTCATCGGGGTCCGCTCTTGGAAATGGTACTATACTCCATGTGGCCGCTGTGATATAAGTACGCACTAGCCGAAGGATGGGCAAGCTATGAGAGAGGGTTTGACCCTCTACTTCCTTCTTGTCTTTCTCGCTTCACACCCTTCTTTCAGTAGCCAACTTTCCTCGGGCCTTTCCTATCCATCAACTTATCACAATCAATCATCTTCTTCATCACCGTTTAAGCCGTTTCACCGCACAGCATAAAAATTTCCCCTTAAACCATTACCTTCGAAGCCATCACTTTCAACATCCACTGCCGCCATCTGCCACCCCCGGCCGTCCCTTGCAATCCCCGCACTTTTTGTCCACTCTCCCTAGCCGTCATCCCTAATACTTACAGTCGGTGGCCACCCCCCGCAGTTCTTTCATACACCCTATAGTCCTTTCCCACATCTCACTCTCTGATGCCCCCTACGGTATGCCCACCCTCCCCCCCAATAATCTCCTCCATCGGGCCATCTCCGCTGCAGTCTAGCCGAGCTTTGTCTGTCCCGTGCGCCCTGCTATCCTGATAAAGGAATGGCGTATGAGACCCAGCAGTCAACGCTGAGGATGGCAGACTCCTAGGTAATTTTCCCTACACATGAACCTACCTGGATGGGTGGGGTAAATATGACTAAAAGGATTTCGGCAGTGGAAGGGCGGGTACGAATCGCGGAGGAAAGTCTCGCAGGAATCCTGCATAACGTTAAACAAATCGACCCGCGGCTCAGGGATCTAGTGCGGGCAGTGGAATTAGAGCGGGGGATTGGACGGGCAATGCCTGTGGAGGGTCAATTAGAGATTTATGGGAGGGGTGTGGCACAGGTCCCAGTCCTAGGAAACCGGATTGAGAGAATAGAAGCGAGAGTTGGGCCTGTCGTTACTTAGAAAAGAGGGTGATTACCCTCGAAGGTGAAATTGGGTCAGCGGTTAGCTTGGGCAAACAGAGCACAGCCCATGAGGTCCAGATCGAGGAAATGGGGCAGACTTTATAGGAATTAGCTTCAAAGATTGAAAGCCTTGGGGGGGGCGTTTCGTCGGGGAGGCGGCAGGAGGGCAGCAAATAGGGGCTGGGTGGGGGGCGATAACATCCTTGAGGTGGGGGGAGGTGGGGGAGAATTATGGGGGTGATGAAGCAGGGAGGGGGGGTGATGAAGCAGGGAGGGGGGGTGGGGTGATATGAAGGCACAGCTATGGCTGCATTTTTTCCTTCTCCTGTAGTTATATTTTTGGTGTAATAATATTATTAATGAGGTTCCTATTATCCATAGTAAGCTTGTATGACTTACCACCATGGTTTATGCCAGAGAGTTTTGTCGACGGCTTCTTCGTCGTGACACCGAGAAGCGCAGCGTAAGAATCCGAAGATACGGTACAGGTTCGCTGGATCAAAGAGAGCATTGGAAATCATCATCCACAACAATTGGACGAACTCGCCCTGATCGGGGGATCCCACGGGGGGAGATAGGAGAGCGAGATCTGCCAAGTGACAGAAGTTTTACCAGACCCCGGTAACCTATGTGTCAATACTACTGGTCCATAGTTCGAAACTTCTTTCTAGGATGAAGGCACCCCCACAGCTTCTGCTGGTACGGAGTATGGGGCTATTGTGAACTTTGGAGATATTGGGAAGGGCAATCAAAAAAAAAGGTGCTAGGGGCTTAGCTCAATAGATCCGGGGGTGATTCCATTACCTGCGACACGAACATTGCTCCAAAAAGCTACCCCACCCCCTAAACGGCAGACCATACAAACTGTGGAGCCGGTCGGCGATATCGAGACTGTCAGAGAGCGATTACAGAGTGTCATGGGGACAGAACCCAAACATGGCCACGGTTGAATCGCAGCCGCTCGTCATAAAGAAGCTGCCTGTGAAATGGTCCAGGCCCTGAGTTAGGGAGTAGAAGAACTACTTCGATCCTTGATTTGTTTTTCTCACTAGCTTTTGATAATTCAGTGCTCACCGGTATAAAAAGCCCGAGCCATGATATCACCTTGGCCAGAAATTCCACTCTGGGAATCAAGCTGTCCATCGACAGGATGGTGAAGGTGCAAGCTTTTTTAGGTAAAAACCTAGCCGGAGTCGCTTCATTTTCCAAATTACCGAAGGAAACCGCCAAAATAGATTCCCTCAGGATTACCCTTATCGACATTTACCTTGATGAGCAAGGAACGGCGATCGCATTTGATATGGGCAGCACCATATTCTGCAATCTGCATTGCTTCCTACATCTCTAAGCCCAAGCAGGTGCTCAAGGCAATGCCGAGAAAGCTTTGGCATACTTGCTCACACATGAGCTGACACATAATCTCCTTTCGGTCAATACTGAAAAATATTCCTTCATATGCATATCCGCCACTTACTCTCCTCCCCTCCGGCTATTTTGTCACCAACTAATAGAAAAAACAATTCAAAGTTAAAACAATCTATTCACCAACATCACTGCGTCCTCCACAACTCACTACGGGGATATCCGCCCCAGGGCAGAAATAAAACCTCTCTCTTGGGATCACTACTGCTCCGTGCCGGCTCTAAGTTGGGTATCCGTGAAATACTTAGTCAACAGGGTCCTTTTCTAAACAGCAGTGGGGGCATCTGTGGGCCCTATATTTACTTTTCTGATCCAAAAATGTCAGAGCTACCTCCCCGAAGCTCTACCACCCTTTCCCTAGATCTCAGCTGCCTTTATGTAACCCCTGCTTACTACTCAGTGGCCACCTTGCTTGATGGCGACTTGATCATTCCTAAGTTCTTTTCAGCAAATCTCATAGCTTCCTCCAATGACCCGTCTACAGCGGGTGACCAGGTTTCTCACTCTGTGTGAAGGGATATAAAGCGTGAAACATGTCGAGCGCCTGTAAACTGTGAATGGAGATAAAAAGTTCTGACCGTGGGCAGTATTATAGCTATGAGTAAGCAGGAATCTGAGGGGGGAAGATCGTGGGAATAGCACCGACTTCTGATATTTTGCGGGGAATATCAATGTCTGCAGAGAAAACTATTAGCTGTGAAGCTTATATGAGAGATTTTCTTACACTATTGACTTCCCGAGGGAAGGTAAATCTACCAGTAGAAGAATTCCAGAAGCGAGGGCGATTATGAAAACATTATTGGCAACCTGAACAGCAACAAAGCCCGAAGCCATTGGAATTGATGCTGAACGTGTTCAACCTGGAATACCTGTAACTAGGTCAATAGCTACAATAAAGACCCTCTCTGGTCATTCCCTTCCCTATCCATACAGAACATTCACTAGTTCCACGCAGTAACCTAACCAATTACAGATACCTCGCTTACCTCTTATGTGCAAACGAGCCGCTTTCCCCCGCACCTCTAGTCCCTTCCTTCAATCTCCATCCTCTCCTTCAATATCTCTTGGTCAACTTTCTCAGAGGTGCTTCTTCCTCACCCCACAAATGCTTCACTGCCAATATTGAGCTTACCCTTCCGGGAATAAATCTCTAGCCCCCTTCATGCCGATCGGGGCTCCGCAGCCACCTCCTACTCTAGAAAAAGGGATTCCATCCTCCTCCCCCAACACTTTCTAGTAAGTTTCTTATTTAGAACAGAAGAGGAGGATGGGTGATATAAGGGAAAATTATGTTTGGTTGATAATTCTTTTTCTTCCCTCTTTTACCTCCAACTCCCCCAAGAGACGGGGGCAAAGGGGTGGAAATAGCAATGTGAGCCGCTTTACTCAATAAAGATTCTAAATTCCCACCACCACCCTTTCTCCCTTAACGCACATCGCCAGTTCCGACTATTCCGCTAAATGCAAGATTAATGGCAGGGCAGGAACAAGCCTGTTGCTAATTCAAAAGGAGAGAGATTTTGAGCGCTACTAGGCAAGATATTTAACCAAAAGGTTTTGCCCGAACACATGAGAATTCAACGGTGATGCTGCCATTAGTCCCTTGTCCACCTCTGAACCTAAACCTGCCAGCTCGCCTGCACATTTCTTAAATTTCCTGAGATATCTATAAGGCTCGCTGATAAGAAATAGCATAGTAGTTTCCATGTGAGAAGGAGTATGTTGATAAGTGGTAAATTGACACTGTCCCTCCAGCACAAACAGCCCAAAGTCTTTTCCAGGAATCCCAACAAACAACTCTCGCCCAGAAAGTCAGTAATCTCCTCATTGAACGGCTCAATTTGTTCACTCGTTACTAATCTTGCAGAGTCCGCTATGATGACTATTTACGACAGCCAAAAGCTTACTCCCCCCCTAAAAAAAAAAGTGTTCCTGCTGTCCAGTCCTTCCGTCTTTGGTCTGGGATGAAGGATAACAGCTCAAAGTCCGTGTTTTAGAGGGCACCAGGACGGATGACGCCCGGGAAGGTCAGAAGCGGTCAGACAGTAGCGGACTACAGTCATATAGCCTAGACCTCCGGTACTAGCCCAAATTAAAATCATGCAACTCGAAACGAATAGTTAGAACATCATGAGATATCACCCGTGCCACATCCGACCGTCCCCGCTCAAAATGGCTGTTTAATGGCCGCACTGTTGGGCCTCTGAGTTATATGTACGCACTAGCCAAAGGATCCGCAAGCTACGAAAATTTATCCATGCTCCTGTTTCTCCTTCCCTCTTGCCTTCTCTCACGGCACACCTTTCTTCCAGTTCACAACTTTTCTCCAGTCTTTCCTTTCCATCCACTTATCAGAAGCAAACCTTATCTTGATCTCCACTAAGCGGTTTCCCGCCGCTGGGTAAAACCCCCTCCGTAAATCATTACCCTCGTAGCTCATATTCTAAACAGTCCCCTCCAGTCCCGCACTAGCGCATGCTGTTCCTCACCACCACCCTGCCGTCTGACGCTCTCCAGAACACATCCGTGGTAGCCGCCCATGCCCTACTAGATTCAATAATTGCCGGGCTCTGCATGACCTGAATGTTGGGAACTTGAACCTACAATTGAGAGCGTGTTGGGGAAGGTCACCTGGCTCATGTGTCATGTGGTAGGGGGGCACGTTAGGTAACAGCGGACATGTCCCGTAAGAGTGAGAAGGCCGACAGTCAGGGGATTTGTCGGATGAAGGAAGGTGGAAACAGGAGGTGGACAGAGTTATTGCAGTTTGCTTTTTAATTAAAATTTTATTTAACTACATTACATGAGCCGCCGTGGGGCCTTGCTAATGGATCCACACAACATGAAATGGAAAAAAAAGGTAATTAAACTATTTAAAATACTGTTAAAATTGCAGACAGCAACCAGCTGAGAGAAACCCCTATAAAAAAAAAGGAAATACACCTCAGAAGCCCAAGCACCCCCTATCTTAGATACCATATTAAAGAATAGCAGAAAGATTAGCTCAATTACAACAACTACCATTACCATCATTCAGGGCAGTGTTCCGAACCGTCCGGAGTGCGCGAGGAGCGGCTGGAATAATGCCAAGAAGTAGGGACGGGATAGGACCGCTAGGCCCAATAAACTATATTTTTATCAGTATAATATAGTGAGACACACCAGAGAGGGGCAGCTCTGGCGGAGGGCCCGGAATCTGACTAGGACTATAGGTAGTATCAAAAGACGGCAGGATGTAGGAAATGTCTAGAGTGTATGAGGAAGGCTTGCCGGTGATGGCCACTGACGGAAAGGGTGAACAAAATATGAGGGGGACAGCAGAGGACGGCCAGCGACTCCAGACATACCACGAGTGATAGATTATGATTCCAGGTAACCAATAACAGTAAAAAGTATTCCTACAAAAAAAAGATTAAATAGATCGTGAAGTGCTCTGAGTAAGAAAATTAGACTGAGCTAATTGGTTCCTCTAACAGTCTTATTCCCCATTTCAGACTCTTCTATAAATCTTTCGGTTTCAATATATTAGGAATTTCACAACAAAGCAGTGTTACCGGTACCACTAAAACTGACTTTCAGAAGAATAGAGGGAACATTTCGAGGCATTTTCCGCGATCCAAATTGTGAACTAGAAGTGACTGAGTGTATCGGCTGAAAAGATGTAACAGAAAAACTCCAAAGTGCGCTGCGGGGCCCCGCTAGCGCGTCCTGTCCTACCTCCGTCTGACCTATTCCTTCAATTGAGTACACTGCAGAACGGACGGTCCACCACTAGAGGTCCTTCCGGTCCTACCTCCAGGACAGATACTGACTGGACAGCACGGAACACTGATTTCCGTAAGAGATCGCTCATGGCAATCACAACCTCTCATGAATTACATCATAGTTACAGACTTACAGTCCAGCATCTCATGCTTGTAGCCGGTCCGGAATTCCTGTAATTAACCAGCTGCAGTAATATTCTCAGAACTCTACCATGTCTCTCAGAGATAGCAAGTGATGGGGGGTGTGGGGCTTTGTTCAGGCTGTAGGGCGTTATTTCAGATGGACGCCATCTGTTACAATAGATGTGCGTAGAACATGTACCGGGTGGTGGTAGTGCTGCGTACGCCTTTCCGCAGTTGGATGATTTCCCAGCGGTGGCCTTTCCTTCTTGTTTTGATGCTTTCTTTCTTTTCACTTGCTTTTTACTCTCCCTCTTAAATATACAAGTTTATCGCCTTCAGGGATACAATTCGCAACACCATCAGATCATGATCGGGTTTTGCTCAAATACTCGAGTATAGTATGCTTGATCACCTCGAGCACAGGGATCCCTCGATCACAGCTCGATCGGGCACAAGATCTATTATCTGCTCGGATGTGCGATCATGGGTATCACTCGACTATGGGCTTGTAAACACGATCATGACGGATCACTCTTCATCTCCATATTCTCGAAATCAAAAGTCAACCACAAATACCATCGTATTTATTCACCCCGCCATGTTTCGTTTTTTTCGCCTCAACATCAACCCTAACAGACTATTTATACCAATTCCCCAGTCTAGCTCAAGAATTAGGATTTCATCTATTTCCACCATATTCGTCCACATAGTCTTCAGGGAGTTGATCGATATAGTGGAGGGAGAAGTGAATCGCCTTCTGGCCATTATCTACCTGGCAACCATTGGTATACTCAAGGTCATCCATTTGCTGGACAATCAGTATCATGGAGCTCCACTTTTATTTGCTATATTAGTCCACACTAAAGGTGAAGAAACTTTGAAATTAAAAAGCTTCGGTGTTGGGGAAGTACATCGCGGGTGCTGTTTCATAAGTGTATCATAATAAGAGGTGAACTGCCATATGATTCTCAAGAGTTCAGGTGGTTCTTAATGGGGAGATCGTCTTCTAGCTTTGGTTGCGATATTACCACATATTTTCTTTCAATCTGCAGCTTTTCCCCAGAGATATCCCTCCTAAACCCTGGTTAGTGGCATCTCCTAATTCTTTGTTTGTTCCTTAAGCAGCACGTCTATGTCTATTGAAGGTTAAGATATTTTTATAATTTCTCATTTCCATTTTCGCCCAAGTTGCCTGTGTGATCCGGCCAGGTCGCTTTAATGAATTCACTACTGTGTCCCGGTATCATTGCCAGAAATCATCTTGCAGAGGGCGGGACTTAAGGGTTAGTTTTTTCATTTTTTCATCATGTTTTCCTGGAGATACTGAGGTGATGTTGGGGTCATTGTCTGTAATAGCAATTTCACTTCTGGAGGAGTAGCTATCGCTCACATGAGTAATTGGCTCGGTATCATAACATCTAACACTCCTCTAGAATAACCTTATAATAAAGTACCGTGCTTAAATTGAGCTTGCTCTGAAATTAAGAACATCCTCCAATTCATATATTATAACTCAGAAACATCCTTCACCTGTGAGAAAATCCCTGGGTCATACCCCTACATGAGAACCAAAGGGCGGGAAATATCATAGGACCCCGTTGAAACCATCGGCAGCTGCTTGGGTTTGGGTCCCTTGTTCGGCTATGGCAGCATTTACATCCCATTTCCATAAAGGTCCTGCTCACCACCTCCACCTCCATCCTCCCACTCTTCCTCTTCGGCCACAATCACTAGGCGACTTCCCAACTTCAGCCCTATATCTTCGACTTCCACACCTGTACCTCTATACACCCTTAAGGCTTTTCCTCTTCCTTTCCAATCTACAGCTGGAACATTTTCCTCCTCCACCCAGGCCTATTCGACAACTTTCCCCTTCCCTTTCTTCCCCTTCTCCTCTGCCATCTCAAATTATTCTCGAACTCTCTGGTAATGCTCCAACTCCTTGGCGCTAACACTACCCACCGATTCGCTCCCTGCCGGTAGAAAGTCCTCCTCGCCAATTCCAACAGCTCTTTTGGTGTAGCGATGTTGTCAAAGAAGTATGCTGTTGAAAAGGGCTCCCCCCAGGTGGGAGATAAGCGCTGGGTCTTTTCGTCAGGGGGGTTGGCTTGTCATGTCATTGCCTTGAGCGTTGCGTCGGAGCCGAGTACAGGTCAGCGCTGGTGTAAGTGACAGGGAGGGCTTTGGGTATGCTACCGAGGGAGAGGGTTTGGGAGAGGGTGAATCTATAGTGCTGGTTAGTCGAGGGAGGGAGAGGCGAGAATAGAGGTGATGTACTTTCTAGTATGAGTCCATCATGGTCAATTGTTTGTCGTGAGTGTCTGAAACACCAAGATACAGTCCTGCATTTTGTCAATCCTTCCGGGCCATAGTAATGCTGGGTCAAGTACATCCGGAGGATTGGTTGCTCCAATAACGAACACACCCCGACCACCTTCTGCGCCTTCGCTCATGCCATCTAATACTGCCAGCAACTCAGAAACAGTCCCGTCCATGACACCCCCGGAATCACCCTGATTACCTCTTCTCGGGGCGACAGAGTCCAATTTGTCGATTAACACATCACAAGGCTGTGCATCCCTAGCCCGCTGGAAAACTCACGGGACACGACGTTCGCTTCTGACTCACAGATGCACATATTTACTAGTTCTGGCCCTTTGATGGAAAATAAATTGAGGGAGAATTCCGTGGGGATCGCCTTTGCCAGGAGTGCCCACCCAGCCCCGAGAGGTCCGCAGAAAGTATTCCAGAACGATTGAACGAGTCTTCATCCCCTATGGGAAGAGTTTTGGGCGCTCGAGCGGGAGTTTGATTGTTTCCATGACGGTGCTCTTTATATTTGCGAACTCTCCTACATCGTCCCACCCCACATTCGGGATCATCGGCACGCCGATCGAGTCTGAGAGGTTCCTGCGCGCGGCTTCAACAGCTACATGGAAGTCGCATTTTAGGTCACTGGCCGTTTCTTCGCCGCCCGCTATTTCCAAGTCCTTGACTAAGACGGGGCCCTCGGGGGAATTTGGATCTCGTTGGCGAGCATGGCACCTCCTCGCAAGCATCAAAATGCGGCCCTGGGATGCTGCGACCGCACACTCGACTACTTCCACGAGATCTCCTACCACTAAAGCGGTTGTTTTAACAGCGATGTTTCCGAGATCATCTTCTTTTGCCAAGGCAGACTCTTCGCTTCATACACTATTCCTTCCAGGAACACTCTCTTAGTTTTGTCCGGAGCTCCGACTTCCATCCTGTTGGTGAAGATATTGAGGGTGTTCTCTGATAATTTGTCAACTTCTGTCGTTGTAGCGATGATGATATGCATTTGGCCCATAATGTCTTTCAATACTTCTCCCATTGGTGCCGCTGTAAGGGCTTAGTAGGACGCAGCTTTCTTTACGGCAGGATAGCGCTCCGCCAACACTAGCCGGCAAGATATCCTCTGTTTTTATGTCCCGGGGGCCACCATCGGAGATGATATCGTAGGCGTCTATGTGGAAAACATGAACACCAACATCAGCCGCATTTCATTGCAAGTGTTCGTTTACCAATAGAGCTTTGCGTGCTTGTCAATAGGATCTCGATGGATTGTATTCCTAACTGAATAGCTCTCTGAGAGGTAGCCACAGTGGCCAATTCCCTCAGGCGTCGCGGGGTCTGATTGACATAGCGCCCTGGCACAGTCAACGCGGGTGGAACCCCTTGACCGGTGGCCAGTCGTAGAGGGGGCGGATGCAGTCCAAGATAAAAACCTAAGTTGAAGTGATAGTAGCCGGTATCTTCCGTCACTCAGGCCCAGCCTAAACCATACCAGTTCTTACCGGATCAACAAATGCTACTCCACCCCAGATGCGGTCATCCCCCTTGTCCCCCCTATCAGGTATTCTCCTCCCAAGCGGGTTCCTCTCGGGGACTTCTTCTGATGAGCCAATACTGCCTACTTTGGACCACACCACGTAAGTTCTTCTGCTACCCCCTTCTTCCACTCTCCCTGTCAAAGGTTCCTCCATTACACAATCTCCGCCTTCACCCCCGTAAAGACTCTGCTCAAGGGCTTCTGCAATTCCCACAGCAATCACATCCCCCTTGCCGATCAGCCTTCTATCAGATTCGAAATATGATTTAGCTTCAAAAGTAGTGAAGACTCAAGAGCTCTGTCAGTCAAGATTGATGATGCTATTCGCAACAAAGTGACTGCCTTCCCAGCTGGAGGGAGCAGGGGGCGGGCTTAATTGAGAGGGAGCTGTGGATAATGGCGAAAGAAACCACATCAGAGAGAGTCGTAGTTGGAAAAGATGACGCTAGGTTTGCCGAGGAGGATGGGGGAAAGGTAGACAATTAGATCCAAATCCTTCTTGGAGTCACCATCAATGAAAAGTTCCTTGCCGTTGCCATTTGCACTGCAGCGTCTAGTGGACAGGCCGGAAGTCTCCCAGCCCTCTGGAAGAGAATTTATCTTGACTGGACGCACAATCTCGAAATCGGACCCTCAGCTCGAATCGTAGAGATGTCTCTGGAGTAGTGATGGGCACGATCATGATCGAGCAGATCACGGGGGCCATGCTCGATCATGATCTGATCGAGGGGACCCTATGATCGAATGATCGATGAAACTGTTGTAATATTCGAACGGAACTCAAACGAAGAAGGATAATAGCAAAAGAGTCAAGATAATAGATTACCGTGAACTACTAGTTTCAATGACAGGAACGATATAGACAAGATATATAGTGAGATGACTTGGTTCCACTTCCACCAAGTCTCCGTAACAAAGAACAAAGGCACTGAAAGAAAAAACATATAAGAACAAAAGAAATAATAAAGAAAGTAAAAAGAAGTCCGGAATTGTACCTTGCTTGAGAAGAAATACAAAGACGTAGAAGAAGAATTTGAGAGGAGAAAGAAACCATATCTGAGAGGACTAAGAAACCATATACGAACAGGAACTGGGGAGCCCTGATCGAGTGATCGATCATGGTCACTGCTCGAGTATGATCGATTTTGTGCCCACCAGGGAATTAATATTCATTCAATACGGATTCCGAGTATTTTCACTCGTGTTATAACAAGAATAGAAGAGCCATACCCTATCGTCCATTTATGTATCACGGTAATTTGTGGCTGATCCAGAGTGTGTAGAAGCCCGGATAGGTTTCGACTCCCTACTTATTGTTGAATAAATTTATTGAAAGTCATTGGTGGTATTGACTATTTGCCATAGACTCGAAACGATGGGAGTGATGACCTTATTATAAAGTCAGCAGTCATGATAGTTTGTTGATCGATAATTTGTTGAGGAGCTAACAAGGTAAAGTCCGGCCAAAATAATTGGTATGGTAGAGTCCCTTTATATAAGTTAATCGCATCACCCAATCACTAAGATTGGTAGAGTGATCGGTCATGAGCCAAGATGCTCGAGTATACTTGATGATGGTCGAGCATGATCGAGCAGTACCCATGATCCAGCAAAACTCGATCATGATCTGATCGTGCCCATCACTACTCTGGAGGACCTGGAACCTGACCTACTACCATTCACCGGCTGAGGGCTGATAGTCGCTCCATCCCCGCATCCCCGAGCTACAGCCTCCACTGCCTTGGTAAGAGCCAGGGAAGACGCATCTATCAGAGGGACTGTTGGATTGCCTATAGGGCATGTGGTTAGAGGGTTGAGCGGAGATGCATGTATCATATGCGGATATGCGGCTAGGACAGAAGCGGTTTAGGGCAGGTAGTTTCTTGTTCTTTCGACGGTTAGGTATTTACCCACAGGTTGTTGTTTTCACATCTTATGCCGCTAGGCATAGGATATTTCCTTTATGGGTTTGTTGATGTGTTTAGCCACAGGGTATGAGGTATCGGGTATTTGGTTTTATTGTTTCTTTCATACCCTTTGTCACTAGACATACGGGAGTGAGCACACGGCAGGGCATAGGCCTTAGGATCACAGAGGATCATGGGATATCAGGATGAGTTTAGATTGTTTGTGTTCAGTAGGGATCAGGTTTAGTTAGTTGCGTGTGTTTCTTTAGAGTGAGTTGAGGTTCGGGAGTGCTTTGTGGTTGTTAGTTAGACAGAGAGAGATATCTCCTAGCTTGTCCGTAGCTAGAGAGGGGGTAGCCATCGAGACAACCGTTTCGCCCTCCTTGATCGCTCCACTCAGAATCTGTCGTGATCGCACTTTCGTTTCCTTCATCTTTTGTGCTTTCCATTAGCTTCATCAGGGACAGGCAGAGATATTCAAACCCAGTCCCCATACAAACAGCCCAACTTTGCTAAATCACCAACTTTGAACAATGCTCTAGCTTGGCAATCGTCTTGGTCTTTTGGTTTTGGGTGTAATAGGCCAGATGATATCAGCCGAGGTAAGGGCTGGGTAATGAACTCCTTGCTTGCGCTGGTCGGGGCTGGTGAGGCAAGGGTATTTGGGGGCTGGTAGCCATTCCGTAGATGCGGAGGGGTAGAAATTGAGACCGCTGTCCACCCATAGTTGTAGGAGCTGTAGGCCAACGAGATATTAACCAGGCTTAGATACCATTTGTTCTATCACATACCTATTTTTTCAAAGACTGCCTATTTCTCCCCAAATTTGTTAGAGGTGGCGATTGTGATTGCATATTAGCTGAATGGTGCGCTGTGCCGGGAGCTGGCATCCGTGAGCCCCCGCAGGATCAGATGGTCAAGGTTCTGATGGGATCTTGCTCTGCTTCTTTGACTGAACTTGTTGTCGCTAGTAAACTGAATTTTTGCTTTCTTAATGGAAGACTTGACAAAATTGATTGAATAGTTGGCAGCACAACAGTTCCAGTAGCCCCTGTCTCACATGCATGCACAGGCCAAATTCCTCCATACTAAGCTCTCTTTGCAAGAATTTGATGTTTTGATGTGGAGTAAGAGAATAATTATGACTGGAAGCATGAGTGTGAAACTATTGTTCGACCAGTAAAAGGAAATAGAAAAAAACAGTTGTTTGTTCATACATATCCAGTGGTTAGAAGATACTTGAGGATATCCAGATCTACAAGCTCTACTGTGAGAAGAGCAACCCTGTAGGCTGCTTGTTCAACCTTTCTACAGGAAACCACCTGAAAAAAACATACTAGCTGGTCTTCTCTAACAAAGGCACTAGGGTAGAGAGTAGAACTTAGTGTCATTGTTGCAAGCGAAAAAACTATTATGGTAAAGCAATTAGCACTATACACATAGGTAAATTTGCTTCCTAATGCAAATCTCATATCCAAGCACATCTATATAAGAGTGATAATGATTCAGAAGTTGTGGGAATTCGATAGACATAGCCCTCTCATTCCAGTCGATCTCTCTCTCCTTGCTAAAATTAATTTCCCCCTAGTGATGCATTAAACCATTAAATACCTCAACTAGTACCATACCCACTTTATTAAACAGTGCAGGAAATAGAATAAGAGTTCTAAAATAAAGCTTCTAAAGTGGGAAAAAATAATCTGATAAGGGAAGCAGTAAAAGTATTTGGAAGGAGAAGAAAAGAACAAGCAGGACATGTTAGATTAAGGTAGTTGTGTTATGTGACAGAACACTGCTACAGAGAATAGCAAAAGGTTGTTTATACAGACTTTCCAATTAGCATTTGACATGGGTATAGCATTAGGTGACAATAGGCTTGTGCGGCAGGGAGATCATCAACACTACATGCATTGAACTTTTCAAGTTCATCAGGTTTATTATTAGGAGAAAATGCTAAAATAGTCTGAAAGTCTCTCTTATTGTTAGTGTCACAAATCGTAACTAATCAAGGCAGATTGCACATGACTAATACTTATTACTAGTCATAAGATATGTTGATTTAAAATTATAATATTATTTGACTCATAGTATTATGACTATGCAATAGTGAGTCATTGTTATATTATAATTATCTGATTGGTTTAGGACTTACGATTGTAACGTCAGATGACTCGGATGTAATAACTTTCACTCATAACTTACATTACTAGTGATGGGTTTCATGCATGTAACTCATTCGGTCAAATGAATAGTTTTATGAGCTTCAATTGGTTAATGGACGTAGCCCAGTTGACCCAAAAGACTCAGCTGATAAACCCCACACTATGACTCACTATGAGTCATAAAGGTTATGTGATGTATGATGATGAGTCAGTAGGATTAAAGTTGTGGGAAAATGCCTATATAAAGCCTTGGTTGAGGCCAAGATAATATGATCTTCATGAAACCATCTAAGTACTTTTCTATACTAGAAGTTGCAATACAATTACTCTTTCTCTCTTTATATACACTCCTCCTTTATAAGAACCTACAAGCGAAACCCACGAACTATTGTAATAGTTTCAGAGTACAGGTTAAATACATAGAACTGTTGTGATAGTTCTACAAGCGTGACGATCTACACTTCTTACCATATGAACAGATATTATCCTTCAAGCCAAGCAAGCCACTCTCATAGTATCTGAAAAGATGGTACTTGTTATTCCCTTGGTACAGAAAAGTGAAACTCACTTACACAGGAGGTGACAGTCATTTCCTGTTACACACCAGCTTAACTATAAGATTGTTACATTCAGGATACCATGGCCAAATAAATCTTCCCAGGGTGTTAGCAGGATTGCCCTCTTGTTGATCACTTTGATGAAAGGTTCAAAATCTAAAATAATTAGCAAAAATCATAACCAACATTTAGAAAAGGTTTATACTAAAATATTGTTGAGTATCAGTATAAGAAATACCAAATAGTGTGCCAAAAGCATGGGTGTACATGAGTTCACCATGTGCCATGATGAAGAATCAGTGACTATATTACCACCATGGGCAGCAGTATTGCAACTCATAATCAGGGTGCGATCCTAGGCCAAATCAACTTTGGTCATTTTGCAAGACTTGTAGTAAAAGCAATTATGGATAGTAAGGGCTGCCAGTATTTCACATAGTGGTTCCAGTACTTCAGCTTTTTCTCAATGTGGTACTAGTTATTGATCCTTCTCCAGAAGTGGTTCCGGTTCTTGAACCTTTTTATGAACTGGTTCAAGTTCTTGTAAACTGTTCTCTGTTTTCATCCTTTTCTCAACATGCTTCAAAAGCTCCTTCTTTATTTCCTGCTATTCTTGGAAAATACTGCTATCTTGGTGGTTGACAGAGAAGTAGTGTATACCCTTGCCACAACCAGATGAGTTGTTTCTAACATCACTTGACAAGTCCTTCAAATGAAGGACAGCTGACATTCTTTCCACATCTAGATGCTTTTGTTTATATCGCTGACAGGCCACAAGAGGTTGAAGGGTTTGCAAGGTTTAGGGGGTGTTTGACACACTGTGTGTTCAAATAACCGTTATTTCAAAACACGTTTTGCAGATTAGATTGAGATCAGATGTTCAACAACCCAATCAAAAGAGAGGAAAAGGCATTACATCATCTGAAAATGTCCTTATATAATCCCTTTGTATGGATTGTGATTGGTCTATTCAAAATCTGATCTAAATCTAATCTGCAAAACGCGTTTTGAAATAACGGTTATTTGAACATACGGTGTGCCAAACACCCCCTTATTAGTGTATGTGTCTTGGTGGAAAAGTGAATGGTAGGTTGAATTGGATGGGTGAAGCATTGTGGAGAAGGTCAGTGCATGACATTCATCAAAATGGTATATCGTATTGATGATAACCTATAATATTCATTAATATCAAACTGACTGGACCTTTATGAAAGAGGATATAGATATCTGTCGTTATTAATGGAAATTTCATTGTTTCAATATATTGAAGAGAAAAATGTACATGTAAAGAGAATAAGATTGTGTGGTCCGTTAAAGTTGAAGATTTTCACTTTTTTCCACGGGAGATTGGGAACAGATAGAGTCATTTCCTTTTTTGTTCCCAAGGGATTGGTAAGGGATGGAGAGGGGGAGAGAGGAAGAAGGAAAGAGTGTTAACTTGAACTGTTTGGTGCCAACCCAATTTGCCTTGCAAAGCAGTATGATAGAACAACTCCGACCTAGCTCAGAGTTGAACCCTATGCACATATTTCGCACTGCCAAGCCGTCCCCTGTTCCAAATTATTTACTATACACTTAAGACGTCCGGAACCATATCATATCATACAAGCAGAGAGCGAAACCCAGAGCACAGCGGCCAGACCTTACCCCGAACCCTCCGCTCCTAACTATCCACCCTCTAGAGACCCACCTCCTTCACCCCCACCATCCCACACGCCAGCGAACATCCTCACAGCCAATGCAACTTTCCACAGACTGGAAAAAATCGCGTAGAAACCCCCCGCCCCATTTTACGCACAGAATTCCTATGCATCAAACACTCCACCATCTTCTCCCCATCCCCAGACCCGTCTGGCGTTCATAGCAAGCATTGGAAAAGCCCCGCCACGAGCAGCGGGTAAAATTCCACGAGTACCGCGCCCGCTTGGCGGGGTTTTTCATTATTAGGTTCACCGGTTTTTTGGCAAAGGTGGTAGGCAGTATATGCCTGTAAGTGCCAGCTTACCTATTGCTAATTCGGGACCTATCCACATCTCTAGAATGCCAGTGTACGCTGAAAAAGTGTATTTGAATTCTGGGAGTGGTGTGAAGTGGGCGGATACATGCGTCCAGGTATTTGGAATCGCCTTGCCCAAATGCCCCTACCCTTGCCAGGATTTAACACGCCGAGACTGAAGCGCCGGCCCCCTGGATCGAAGATATGTTGAAGTTCACATCTGGTTGTGTGTGTTCTGCGAGACAAGGTACAATAGCGAGCCGAAGTCGTACCGTCCTACAAGTCCGTTCTCAAAAGCACAAAGGCTCATGGATACCGCTATCCAAGCTGTAACTCGGTCCCATTCCCGAAGAGCCTTAAGTGTGGTCTTTACGCTGTCTTCCGTCCCCACAAAGTACAAGGAATTCGGTTTCTACCATACTGATAGCGAGTTGATAGTGCCGAGGGTAGATCAGCTCCATTGGTTAGGAATCTTGCCACAGTGTGCGCTGGAATAACCTTAATCTGCCCCTCGCTGAATAGAAGACTGGACGAAGCGGAAATAAACTGTGCTCGGATCCAGGAGATCCCACTTGTTCCAGTACCCCAGAAACCCGAGTCCCGGGGGCTCATTCCCAAGTGGAATTCGATGTGCTAGACCCCCGTGTTGGGTCGCTCCCCGAGTAGTTTACTGCGGGAAGGTATTGGGCGATCCAAGATACAGAACTGGCATGGCGTTTTTGAGGTGCGAGTGAACCTGCTGCTGATGAGGGAGATACCTTTCCCGCGTTGCGGATGGAATATATGACAGTGGGGTGTGGGCAAGGGACCAGATATTGACATCTCACAAGCTTTGTCCATTGGGTAATTGAGAAATATGTCGCGGCATCTAGTGTGTACTCTATCTGTCCCCAGTCGTTCGCAGAGTCGCTTCTCAGTATGATTTCGGGGGGGGGAACCAAATTCTCTCCCCCAGTATCGTAAGGAAAATCAAAGAAAACTAACAGCAACCCCACAGCAACCAACTCAGAGTCACTCCGGTGCAATTGCACCATCTCCTGGATCCACTCAGGTTAAGAAACAGCCCCTGTTCCGCCAAGGTTAAATTTCGACTTCAGTCCCCCAGAACACGAGTCCAACTCCCGACTTTTATCATCCAGATCCTCTTCAGTAGCACTCCTCCCATCAAACATATCCAGCCCGTCCAAGATTTGTTCAATAAGTACCACGGAACAGCCATTGCGACATCATCTTGCCAGGTAGTGTGCTAACTATAGCTAGCTACTACTCAGTCATGAGTCTACCAATCCACTCCTCCAAAATCCTCTGCCTTCTGCTGACCGGGGGTAGTGGGAAAACAAAAGCTAAGCCAACCCGACTAGGAAAGCATGGTTATATGCTCAAGCGTCTAGAGGCCAGTAGTATCTACTTCGAATTCAAAATCGCCGTCACCAGCCTACATAGGTGTTAATAATATGGAACCTGTTGTTTGATAACCGAATTAAGAGGCAACACCCTCCCTGTTAATTCCAGACGCCAGTGATCAAGACGCCAGTCAAGAGTAAATCCAAATCGCTCCAACAAAGCTGGTGCACGGGTAGACCGCCATTTAAAATGCAATGTCCCGGGGCCCTGCATCGCTGTATTCCGGCAGAGTTAATACATTCCACCCCGCCGACAACACCCCTCAGCCAACCCCACAAAATTCTGATTGCGGATTCGACCTGGGGGGCTCAGCCTCTCGGGAAGCAACTTGGCCCATGGTCCCCGGGTGTATGGTTCTGGGTCTGGGTGGGCCGCGGGGCATGAAAGCAGTTACCCTTGTGGTCTCACTGTATGACATAACGGTTATATGCTTAAAAATTGGATCTGTCAAAACTCCTGCGGGTATTCCTCATACCTTACCGCAAGCCCCCGCCTAGCCCTCATGCATCCTGCTTAATCACCTGCTGAGAACAACCCGTCACCAACCATCACTCGGAAAAAGGTTCACCAGACATCCCCCTGAAGAAGCCTAGTAGCCCAGAAGATACTAGAACATGTCCAATCACTGGGAATCCAAGGGAGAAGACCTTAGGAAGACAGCGACAGGCTGTGAGCACAGCTGATAAATGTCAGGAAAGAAGACATGCGGCTGAAGTGACGCTCGGAACATTTGAGAAGTGCCAAAAGTTATTCCGGGAGTCCACCGCTAGCCGGCCCAGCGCAACGATAGTTTGTGCAACGAATGGTCCCAACGTCCGCATCAATCCTACAGGGCAATTCCAGTTTTCATCTCAAACCGCCGAGCCGACACCGACAGCTACGGGGCAGGGAAAACCGAGATCTCCTTTCCAAGCAGGTATCACTCGCATGCCTACAACCTATCTATACGGCCAAAATAAAACCCTTGGCCTTAGACAATTCCACGCATTCCACTCCTACAATTCGGTAAGTGGGATTTCTTCTCACCCATCGCCTCCGAATTTTTTTCGCCCAGGTAACGCAAACCTTCAGTTTTCCGACCGCACTAAAACTTCGTCTTCCTGTATCCCAAAATGTCGATTGTGGGCACACTCGAGGAAATAGGTTCATCACATGTAATCACTCGCATAACCACAGGCACCCCAGTCCCAAGCTCCCCAATTCAGTCTCCTCTGAATTTCGCACGTCTCCACTTCAGTAAACTTACAAATCTAGCACCAGCTAACATCCATTGCATCCATTGTTTCGTAGGGCCTTGAGCTGAGAAATTCTCCGTGGGGAAATTCTCCGGCTGTCGAAAGTATTGGAAATTGTTGAAAAAGCTGCGTTTGAGGTTCGTGGGACAATCAAATACTCACAAGCTGTCCTGGTCCCTGGATCCTCTCTGTTGGTCGTTCTCCACCCTAGGCCATGATCCATTTAAAAAGAGAAACCGGTACTCTAAAGAAGAGTGAACCCCTGGGAAGCTACGAGGCTCAACCGGTAATCTGGGGTCTATTTCCCACTAATGAGGCTTTGGATTGGAGATGTGCGCTGTGAGATTTGCACCAGAGGTGGAGGGTGTCCCTTACACCAACGCGAGGAAAGGGTTAGGTAAGGCTTACACGTTGCCTCTGTGGCTAGCAAATGATTTAAGTTATGTATTTGAACGCATTGATTTTTCTAAATCGAGCCCCTTTGGAGGTTGGCTGGGCCATTGTGACTGATGGCTTCCGCAGTCGGAAGAGTCCACCCATGGTTGGGCTCCTTATCTGGTTGATTATTCGGAGTAGATCCACCAGTGGCCATTACCAAAATAGCAGTCCAGGGAGGCGCAATAAAACAGCAGACAGGTAAATCTCCGGGTTGCAGAGCGGAACTAAATCTGCAAACTTATAGGGCTGCCAGCATCCCCTGCTATCCCAGATCTACCCGGCGAAATTGAAGCTGGGGGAAATTCATTCCCTGACAAAGGAGCCGGTGGTGGGGTCATTGTGCCTAGCTGCGCAGATTGTGAGGGGCATTATTCACGTGTTTTATTACATGAATGGTTTCTTTTTTCTTGACTCCTATTGTTCCCCTTACTCAATCGGTATTCGGGGGGTCGGCAAGCTAATTCCGCTGATCCCATACAATTCTCTACGGGGGCAGGGATTCTGTTTTTCCGATTTTTAATGACCTCCCCGAGCACTTTAAGTTAACCCAGGCTTTAGTATGCGGCGCCGGTATTCAAGAGTGGTGCTTGTCCCAGGCCACGAGCACAGGCACTCTAAAGCAAGGTGTATCATTTGTACCAGGTCCCAGATAAACACAGGTTCTTCACCATGTAATGTATTGTTTCCCTAATCCCTACTTTCGGGTACTCTGGCGTTGGACGAGACTATAATTCCACAGCACTAGAGTACCGGTACCTCCTATAAGTAGCTCACTAGGGCAGCAGGATATGAGGCATGTAAACAAAGTGAGACTTTGCTCCAAGGGACTCTCCATGTCGCACCACCCGCAACGAGGAATACTTGTGCTTGCACCGTATATTGGGTCTCGTAAAGACTGTGACCTTTATGTGTAGCAGAACATGTTAAACTTTGGCAGTCGCGCGCCCAAAATCGAACGGATGCCAGCCTAATTGTAAAATCCTCAACCCCTAGAAAGAGTGCAATAAGAAACCATAGTGAAACCCGCGCCGAGAAGAGGAGCTATTCCCTATAAGAGGCCATCGACCCAAGCCTTGTCCGCCCCCCGCTCCGTGTCCGTCCAGGAGGGTTTGCGAGCTAAATCATCAGAGATCGAGTTCAGCATCACATTATGCGCAGATGTGTGGCGCTGGCTGCAAATTCAGGTGAGCAGCTTGAACCCTTTGACGAACAGCACGCAGCACAGCACCAGGTCGAGCTTCTACGACAGTTCTTCTCAGCTGGGGGTCCAGTTCCCAACCTAAAGCATTGTTCCAAGCAGCGGAAGGATCGCCGCAGTTCTGCAGGCTCTAAAAATTTCTCGATTCGGTCCTGCTTCTTTCCTTCCTTTCCCCCAAGCTTTTTTTCCACTACACACACTTTATCAGCCAAACCGTCGATTTGATGCAGACAAGCCGGTTGCTTAACCTACTGTGTGTGCAGCTCCCCCACAGCCTACCGGATAACTTTGAAATCTTGTCGCGAGTGTCAAATACAGCGATACAACGCCCAAAAGAGCGGCTTGCCCCTCCCTGTCTGGAAAAACCCACCTCCTGATATTTTTTCCCCAGTTTCTTGAAATTGCCCAGAATCACACGACTTTTATCCGTGTATTCACTCCCTCTCCTTTCCCACCAACCCCCAGCCCGCCCTGTCGATAGCTCTAGACTGCGATTAACCCCAAATTCACCTTCTCTTCTAAACTCTTGCGAAACCTTCTACTACCGCCGCCGCCATCGCCCCGCCTGGCTCCTGTTACCGACCAGCCGAATCCCTTTTCTCCATTTCTCCATAACCACCATCTTGGCTGCACACTCCGGATTGAAGACGGAATAGGCTTTTTCGTTGACTTCCTCTCGTTTTCGCCTTTCGCTCGCTCCTATTTTCTTCTCCTATATGCTACCTGACAACCCGGCAAAAAGCTAGTATCGCGATTTCATTGCTCGCCCTTTAGGCTACCTTCACTGTGTGGTGGGTTTGTAGAGTCGAAGCGAAAATCCCCGGGCGATTCGACTGCAAGCCTGTGTCTTGTGTGTTGTTGTAACCACGACAAACAAACTATCTTTCGCAACCAGTACCTCGAGGTACTTGCAGTACCTTCCTCCCTGAATCGCATTCACGCGACATACGACGGACAACCCACAAATGTCAACAAAAACGCCTACTCAACAAGCTCAGGGTGAGCCAGCTCTCGAGACCACTGATACCCGAACCCACGACGAGACATCGACATCATTATCTGTGGGTACAACTGGAATCAACCATACCTCGCAGGAACGTCTGGCCCCAGACCAACCATCCCCTACTACCCCTATCATCTCGAACTCATCCCAATCTATTGAAGAGCCCAACGCACGGCCTCCCTCGCCTCTTACCCATCCGACCGTTACCCACGAGCCTACGCTCCCTACTGCCAACAATGCTGCCACCGTTTCCCCCGGGTCCAGCACGGAGGATTCTACACCTCTACCTCCACCCCCGGAAATGAAGCCGCCTTCGTCTTCTCTACCCATAACCCCCTCAAAATCATCCCTTTCGATCACGTTGCTCCTCATATCTGGCGTGCGCCATCAATTCGTTATAAACGAACCCTACCTAGAATCGCATTCCGTGACGGGTGGAACAGGGAAGGACTCATTAAAAGACCCATTTGAGATGAGTGTCTGGCAGTTGAAGGAGTGTATTTGGAAGGATTGGCGGGATGGTACGTTTTCTTTACCTTTCCTGGATCCAGCCACCGTCCTCCACCAATAGCACTAGAGTAAGCCACTAACCTCTTTTTTCTCGCACAGAATGGGACCAGCGGCCAGCAAGTGCTCTCTTTATAAGGCTCATTCATTTTGGCCGGATGCTTGATGACAAGCAGCATTTGAAAGGTACCAATTTCCCTGTGCTAATTATACTCGAGTTGCTCGAGTATATACTTGGGAGATGGGGATTCTCACGACTAGAATAATAGACTGCAAGCTCAACCAAGATTCACCAAATGTTGTTCATATGACTATTCGTCCCGCAGAAACTGGAGACGACGAAATGACCCAGCGCAGTGCCAAGGTTGGATTCGGATCGAGGCAAAGAGACGATCAGCGCTCTCCGAGATGTCGATGCGTTATCTTGTAAGGATTTAGTGGAAATGGAGGATATGAAAAAAATTGGGTCGATATGGCCGTTCGATGGGTTGGCTGGTGGGCAACTGCAGATGGGAGGTGTCAAAAATTATAAACCAACACCGGAAAACGCTCCCTAGGGATCGCCGGTTTAAACAGTTGCTCCGTTGTGTGCATATATGTGCTTTCTGCTGCTGCTATTCTTTCTTTTTATTCCTTTGCATTCCCTTTATTTCTTGCGTATGGAGTCTGTGTTAACTATCCTTTTCTTATCACCTCAAAGTCATGGTAATCTATTCGTTGTCTCGTATCCCAATATTTTTTCCTTGTGTTTTCCATGCTGCGCGCCTTTCTCGGTGCCTCTCATTGCACTCGTTTTATTATTACCACTTTTGATTTTGGGAAATAGTTGTGGCATTATCAGGAGTTGTAGAGCGACTTGCTTTGCATCACGTATGTTTCGTCTCTGGACTAATCTTAACTCGTACTCATCTTAGTTTGAAAAAGGATGATATTCAGTAAGATCCACGGTACATATCACATAGGATTTCTCGGATAATTTTCCATAGAATCCGATGGTATCTACATATATTTCGTTGAAGTCAGAATCCCTCTCCAAGTGGCATCGCGTGATCCCTAAAACCTTAATCTTCGCATAACTTGAGTAAGGGCTCTGATAGGCCAAATATCGTTGTTAATTCACAAGACGACACAAGCACAGTGGGATGGGATGGGGGGATCTTTGTTTTTTTTGTTTTTTTTTTCCTTCCCCCCTCCTTTTTTTTTTCCTACTTTTACGGCGTGTGGGAGGTATCCATGAAGGGTAAAAGACCTCCAAAAAAAAACGTGTAGAATCACCACCCCCCGGATGAAGGAGTGTTCCACGGCTGTCCCTGAGTGCCCAAAGTTTAGTTAGATCCAATGTTCGTTTCCTTGGGTCACAGGGGAATACCGACATTGGCCACATTCTCAACCCAACTCAAGTGGTTCCAGGTGTTCGAGGGACATATCGATTTCCCCTCACTCTTGTTGGTTGGGGTAAATGTGGTGCTCATCATCCCAACGTGTATCTACTGGTTACATGCATTCCTAGGTTTGGGTGGGATGTTTGGAGCCAAGGTATCGGGGGGAGGCAACATTGGCTGGGCGTTTGCCTTTGGGGTGGCGGGTGGCGTTTCTGAGGCGCAGGCATCATCTGATAATGCTCCTCTGACAGATCAGATAAACAATGCCCGGTTTCTCAGGGAGCGGCAGGACAACACCTCAACCCCCACCGAAGGAAGAAAAAAAAAAAGAACCTCCAACAGAGCCCCCCAATAACCCTCAACTCACTTGGTCCAGCTTATCATACCAAGCTTTTTGACTTGGTCCCTTACCTCCTCCAACATAAGAACAAATCCTACGCTGCTTTAAATTTCCTTGTCACAACATCGCTTCATTCTCATCACCTCTCATTTCACTTCACACACACACACCACAAACCGCAATACCGCCGACCATCGGTCATGGAGTCCCCAATCCTCCGTCGGTACGAGATCGAAGAGCTATTGTCTCTTCGAGATTCACCCTTAGTTCAGAAACCTGCTGGGCTTCCCCCAATTGAAGAATGGATGGGGTGAGCTTTCCCTGATGTTTTTTCTTGTGTTTGCTTCTTGCTGCGGCACAGCTTCTGCAGTGAACCTTGAGATACCTGAGCTGACAAGTCCTCAAGAACCACCCCTATTAGACCACAGACTACACGGTCGCGCACAGATGGAGACGGCCTCCTGGTCAACCATGAAGACGGGGCCAAAATGTAAGTGTTCCTTAACGCATGTTGTCCGCCAAAGCTTAACCTTCCCTAGCGGTATGACGTCGACCCGTCGGCCATCTCTATTTGAAACTCGTCATCTCTCTCGCCCCTCACGTATGTCCCCTATGTGTCATCACATCTCGAGTTTAAAACTAAACCACCGGTTCGTTTGCAGTTGCTGATGACATTGTACTTGGTCCACCCAAAATGATGTTCGCATCCTCGTCCACTCGAACACCTTCTGGAAAGTTTGATCATGATTCCCAAGTTGCTTCTTTAGCCTCGCCAATTATCGATGAGGATCGTGAAAGCCCCCGTTTCGAGCGGTTTAGAATGGGTGGGAATATCAGGCTTGGCAAAGAGATGGACAAGGATCGCCCCGAACGCAGTAGCTTGCGCAGTGACCATACTAAGCGAGGCTTCGGTAGAGAGGATTCTGAAGGTTGGACTAGTGTGGCTTCTTCTCGCCAACCTCGTAAAAGCTTCGGGGCGGAAGACGGTGACCGTTTCCGTGGCGCTGGCGATAGGGGGAAGAGGGAAACTCCATGGGATAAGGACCGTCCACCCAAGTACGACAATTTCGGTAGGGAACGTGAGCATCGTCCAAGAGGGAGAAGGGATGAGGCAAGTTGGTTGCTCGAAGATCGTGGTATTGACAGAGGAGGAGACCGTGACCATTACCGTGATCGCGATCATCACCGTTATAACAGCAATAGCAACAGAAACGAGAAGGATCCCGAATGGATGGATTCAGGCCCAGGCAATGAAGATAAGACTGGCGATAGTAAGACTGTGCATTCAATGGAGGAATTTCAACGTTGGAAGGAGAGGATGAAGGCAAGCAATGCGCCAGAAGACAAGAAGATCAGGGTTGAAACTCCGGCAGAGACACTAGGGCAAGACAAATTCCCCAAGGAACCTAAAGGTGGTCAACAGAGTCCGAAGGATGCTGAAAACACGCATTTCGCCGTCGAAGGTTAGCCCCTATACTAAATTCGAAGAATGCATGTGCGCTAACACAATGCAGAGCCGGCAACAGCCCCAGCGGTTGTGGAGAATGGGGTTGACAGGTTCTTTGGTCTCTGGGGTGCTCCGAGCGCTAGCAAAAGTCCTGAACAGGACATCTTGGGGAATGCGCGTCCGGAGACAAAAACTGCCGTCAAGTCTCGCTTCACCTCTTTTTTTACCCCCCAGGAGCCTGTCTCACCAAATATTCCAGAGTCTCCAATTGCTGCCAAAATTCCTACCCCAGCAAATGAGTCCTCTTCCGAGGACAAGGAAGGTTTCCAGCGTATACTGAAGATCCTAAGCGGTGTCAGCCTTGGAAGTTCAGAACCAGTTTCTGTTCCATCTTCTGGGGTGACTCGTCCACCCCAACCAAGTGTTTCTCCATTGGCCTCCCTAATGCCCTCGCATCCACCCCCTTCGCACTCTCAGCAGGCACCTGTTACTTCTCCCCCTCATCGGGACGCTAACGCAGACTTTTTGATGCGCCTCATGCATCAGTCCCATCAGTCCCAGCAAAATCAAGCTCAAGGCCCCCCTCCTCCTCCCCCATTGCACACCCCGTATGGCGGCCCGTCTCAGATGCCCCCTCCTCCTCCAATATCAACTAGTCCTCACAACTTTCAGAGAGCAAAGAATAACCCACTTTCACCAGCATTTGATGACCCTGCCATCACCGCTTTTAGGCAGCGTTCCAACCAGGAGTCTACAAGCCCTATTCTTCCTAGGGGCCCTCCTCTTATAGAACAGCACGGCCCTCCTGGAGGCTGGAATCATCATCACCATCAGCAGCAGCAGCAGCAGCTATCACAGCAGCAACAGCAGCAGACACAGCAACCTCCTCCCCCAAATCACCGCCAGGTAGCGCCACCACCCGGATTTGCAAGACCCCAGCAACAGCAGCAGCATCACCAAGGTCCTCCACCCCCACCTCCTTTTCTTGGCCCTCCTCCTGGTGTTAACGGGCCTCCCCCAATGCCATTCGCGCTGGGCCCTCCCCTCACCATGCCTCCAAACTTTGGGCCTCCTCCTCCGTTCTTTGGGATGAACGGGATGAACAGCTTGAATGGCCATCCACCTCCACCTCCACCCCCGCCTCCGCAAATGAATGGGCCCCCACCACAGGGCTACCATCCCCAATTCCATCACCCCCACGCCGAACCCCATGGGCCCCCCATCGGTATTCATGGACCTCCATTTGGATTTCCCCACGATGGCCTTAAACACCCTCAACACCCCCACGGTCCCGGTAACCCAAGGTTCCCCAATGAGCCGCTACATCGCCAGCTTCGTTAGTTTGACTGCTTCTCGGCTGTCATGCGGAAGATCAAGCTAAAATAATACTTTGTCCCCCACCATCCCCCATAACCCTTAGTTTCGCAGGACTCCGCATCTCATACCCATCTCGTATGAAAATGCACGCTTTACCTCGGCTCTTCTATCTCTATCTTTATCTCCTTTTCTCTTGATTGGTCTGGTTTTTCTTTTACACTCGTATCATGCACATTTCCTTGGCTAATTCCGCTGTTCCTTTCAATTTCTCGACTGTTGATGAGGTCTCATCTGTTCTTGCTATCATTTCTTTAGTGCCATGTAACCATACTTCAGTTCTGATAACGTTTCTCCCCGCTCTTATATTTTTCTTGCTTCTTCTTTCCCTTCATTTTCCGTTTTTCATCCTCTTACCGGGTTGGTCGTTGTCGGTGCTTGTTTGGCGATTTTAGGTCATTACTACCACTCCTACTTGGCTTTTTTTTCCAGTTTGCGGCATCTGGTACCTTATTGCGACGGTTTTTACGGTATGTTTGAAAAACAAAAAATCAAGCTTTTTTTCTTTCTTATGTTTGTTTCGCTGGCTGGTTAGTTGGTTGATTGCACTACTGTGGGTTTTGTTGGTTTGGGTCTTTTGGCACAGCGGTTTTCCGGTAGTGTTGAGCCCGCGGACGGAGGCTTGCTTTGTTGGTTGGTTCGTGAGTGGAGAGAGATCTTGCTTGGGTGGGACTGGGCGAAGCAGGGAGATGTTGCGATAGCAGTATCGATCATGCGAAATAAATCTTTGCTCGAGAGCTCGATACCCTTCTAAAATATTTCATGACCTTTCGGAGATATGGTGAGAGTAGGGGCCTTGCTGCATTACTTCCTTTGGACACATACCGGCGCTGCGAGTGATATTTTGTGCAGCTAATGAGCAGAGCACGCACTCGAGTACAGTCTTGTCCGCTAAGTCTTCATACCTTTGACCCCGGCATATCAACAGAGCCCAGAATTAGCCCAGCCATCATCCTATTACCGACGCGTCAGACAGTTTGTAGATAAAATAAGATTTTATCCCACCCAACCCACCCATCTGTAGGGCGTTGGTCTTAGCCTGCGGCTTTCCATCTCGCTAAGCCATAGCAAAAGTGTAGTGTAAGACACGCCCAGACATACCACAACTATCATACCCACCCACCCGCCCACAATTCTGTAGGGAAGGCGGAGGAGTTAACTCATAGCGGAGGTTTCCTTCCTTCCTCCCTCCCTTCCAATCCGCCCATCGCATATCATCCCCAAACAACGAGAAAACAATACAGCCTCCTCTAGTGTCGCGAGATCCCCACTCCGGGAGAATAACCTCTGTCTTTGTATCACAGTCTGATTGGTCGAGGTTTGTGTGTTTGTTTGTGATGCCAATTTATTTTCTATGCGGGCATTTACTCGCAGTTGCGAGAAATCTCGCCATGGTGGAATGGACGGTAAAGTTATACCAGATCTCACAACCACTACAGCACAAACCCCCGCCACCGCCATCATCATTACCCCCCGCGATAGTGCAATACCATGCCAAATACCACCGGGCGCGATATATACACAACATAGCACAACGACAAGTATGTATACTAAGCACGGTGCGAAAGATCCGACCACCAAAAAACACCAACTGCAGAAACTACGCTATGCTATGCTGCGTTCTGTAAGGTAAGGTTGCCTTAACCAACCGCTCTGCTCTGCTCTGCTCTGCTCTACAATTATATATCATACTCCACTCTCCACACACGGTACTACTTATAAACCACACCAGAGCAGCACCGTAGCACCACACCGGCCCCGTTCATTTCCACAGACTGGACCACCACCACCACCACCACCACCACCACACCTGCCACGTTGCCACAGGGTACACACAGTATTCACTACATATTATCATACCCGCCGAGAACACAGCGCGAACCGGCCGGGCCCCGTCGCTAGCAGATGTAAATAAACTTGCTTCGCGGAGTGGGGTGGAGTGGGGTGGAGTGGGTGCGGACCTCTCCTAGGTTTCGAATATTTTTCTATATTGCGGCGACTTGGTCTATTATATAATACCGTACCCCAGCTTGGTTGATAAAGTTGGATGGCGCGGGGAACAAGGGGAATCTGCATCCCTTTGCTGGCCCGATTTTTGTTTTTTTTTCGATGTGGAAAAATCCAATGGCAGCATTATGGGGCGTTGTGGGTTATGTTGTGGTGGTGCGGACCTGGGTCTGCCGTCTAAACACGATATGCGAGTGAGAATTGGTGAGGTGAGAATTGGTCAGTTCGGGATATATCGGTGAGTGAATCGTCCATCATACATAGAATATACATCCGCTTAACGGAAGCAGTGTAGAGTGATGAGGGATTGAGCAAGCACTCGAACGCTCACAGATACCAAAAATGGGAAGGGGAAAAAGGGGGGGTCCAATTCCCGTCGTGCAATTCACTGGCTAGCCAGTTTGATAAGCATTCTCATTTCCATATTACCCTACCACTACTTCACCGTCTCAGAGTATTTTACATCAGGGATATACACCCAATCCACCCCACCCCACCCATTTGACCCAACCGATCCTATCAACCCACCCCACTTTCATCTCGAACCAAGACATTACACTAACGCAATAATACCCCAGCAAAAACATGACACAATACGTAGTTAGTGCAGACCCCCCGACCCCCACTCCCTAATGACTCCTGGCACAAGCAAAAGGCACGATTGAAAGCAAAAACATAGCGATAGACCAAGGAAATAGGAAACCAAAAAAAAGGAAGAAAAGGGACAGGTGGATATGACCATATTTAGTGCGGCTAAGAGAGTGATAGTGGCAGCGGCTTTCGTTTGTTCGTTTTGTTCGTTTATATGTTCGGTATGATATTGATTCGTCCCGCATGCAGTGTCGATACCCGCACGTTATCAAAATTCATTCCTCCCGCCCCCTTTCCCATATTCTCCACCCAATCAAACAGGCAATGACCTTCCCTCACTTGAGTCCCTCCTCCTCCTCCCATCCTCGGGCTCCACACTCCTCCTAAACTTCGATCCGAAGGGGATCCACCCACTCTTCCCCTCCCAATACCTTCTATTACACGATACCAACGCCCTCCCCAGAGCTCCCTGCAACCCCTCTCCATAATTCCTGCCCGTAAACGGCGCTTCCCCAGGGGTGGCACTGCCCCTAACAACCTCCCTCGCGAACGCCATGACAATGATTACAAAGTAGATCCTGATCAACCATATCACCGAAATGATAAGAATACTGGTCGAGCCCTCGGGCTGCAGCACACCAGACGATAAGAATGAAGTTCCCTCACCGCTACCGATGACTACCGCATCCTGGCCCGATGTACTCGGATAGGTAACAACGCCCGCTTCGGAAGCGTTAAATTCCGAGGATGCGAGGCCAGCAGTGCCATCTATTGCGTCACCAACAGACCCCACCGGGAGGATTACAGAGTTGTGCTTCGAAGCCAGGGCCAAAAACCAGGATATTCCGAAGAGGAGAGTGTAAAGGGCGTTAACGAGAGAATCGGCGAGGTAGAGGTATGCAAACGAGATGGCAGCGAGGGGGTTCCGTTGATGGAGTTTCGGGAGAATATAGATTAAGGCTCCGAACATCAAGAGGGAGTAAAAGTACATGGATAGTTGCAGTGTAGATATCTCGGCTCCTGCACCAGAGCGTCGGGTTAGATAAGGAGGTGGGGGGCCAGGGGGGATAACACCACCAGAAGAACAAAAGAAAGCAAAAACGTACCTATAAGCATAGCCATAATACCGTATAGACCGGAGATTTTATTGAAAAGGGTACACACAAGAATGAGCTCGGTTCCATGCTGGAGGTCTAAAACTCCAAGAAAATGCTACACGAAATCGGCATCAATGGGGGGGGGGCAAAAGCAAAAAGAAAGAAAAAGAGGAGAAGATTCAACAAACCGTTGGCCGCGGCATCCGCAGAAAGCGAAGTAACAGAACCATCACTCAAAATACCAGGGGGGTCGCAGAGCTCAAGGTACCGTTCGCCGCAGTTCGTTATGAAGTCTGTAGCTGGAGTGGTGGTGGTGGTGGTGGTGGTGGTGGTGAGGGTGGCAGTGGTGGCGATGGACGCGGGTTGGTGACGAGAAGGGAAAAAGAAAGGAATGGAAGGAAGGGAAACGGGAAAGCTCGAGCCAGGGTTCACCCCCAGCACCGGCAAGGCGTGCGAGTGTCATCCGGGAGCTTGAGGCTCTGTCTATCATAATATTATCATAAAAGAAATATCATACATTTTCGAACACTTGGCCAGCGGCTGCCTGTCTGCTCTCCAGTCCCCCCAAAGCGTGAGCGAACGGATACGAAGACCGAATAAAGATTGTTACCCCGGTCGGAGACAGAAATGAAAAAGTTGGGATTCTCCTTTCTTTTTTCAAGACATGCTGGCCGGGACTGCGGTATCGGAGACTTCCGGTAATCATTTCGATTAGGAGATTTTACCGGTAATAATATGCAAGTCGATTGTCGGAGGCATTAAGCCCCGGGGCTTGAAAAATGTTTATGCAAGCTTTTTCTAATGGAAAAAGACTCCTGTGTGTAACGCCTCTTTGCTCACAGATCAAACTCGAAACTCGGCACACGAACTGGAAAAAAGGGTTTCTCCGATAAATCAAGCTCCCCAAAATATGATACCAGTCTAGCCCCCTATCAATGGAAGAATATCATACAATTCAGGTTCCTTCTCATAATAATATTATAAGGTATTATAGTATCACCATAAACTTGGATTATGGAGGTATTCCTTCATAACACCACACAAAGCGCAACACACAACAAACCCCTTCACACCCGCCACTCTCCCGGATCCACATGCGCCAAATCTGCAGTCTGGCACCCAAGCCAAACCCAGGAACCGGGAACTTCCCAGATCCCCTCAAAGCATGACGCCAGGGTCAACCGCACCCACAAAACACTATCCGCAATCCACCGAAAGGAACGAAAAAAATAACAAAAATGGGGTAAAGATAAAAATAAAGCATTATTATTGATAATTCCTCTAACTCTATTTTATCCCACCAACGCCCCGACGATACGAATAATTATTTCCACCTGTGCTCGTAAGAAATATGAAAAAGAGATGGTGTAAAAAGTAGGGAAAAATCTAAGAGATATTAATGCCCAGTCCGGTCCATTCCGTCCATCTATTGCACCATCTATTAATCCCACCAACAAAAGAAATGACAAAGAGAGTGTGAACGCAAGAGAATCGAGGGAACAAGTGAGTAGGAGTAATAGAGTATAAACCGAGCTCCTAGTTTACGTCGCTATGGTACCTCACTGGTCCTTGAATACGGCGACAAGAACTCCGTCTCCCTTCTTGAGCATAACCCGACTGCTCGCACCACACTCATGATCAACAACCCACTCCCCAAACTGCGCTTCCTTCTGCGGGAAAGAGAAAGGGAAGGGGGGAAACAAACCTGTCCTTAAAAATAACAGCTCCAACACCCTCCCCATCAAGCGCATCCCGTGACGCAACCGCTAAGAAAGTCGCGTCATCCTCAGTAGCTTTACCCGCCGCTGTCCTCCTCACCACCACCGTCAGCGCTTCCGGGGGGGGACGAACAGTGTACCGGAACGGAAAAACCAACCTCCCAGACAAATTCCCGTAGAGCTATCAATGAGGAGGGCTCCTGTTACACCTTGCGCTTCCATTCTGTCAAGTCGTCGTTGTCAGCCAACTCGGAGGAAGCGGGAGGGAAGGAAAGGGTATACGAACACACTCTCCAACCATCTACAAATGGCCGTTGGATCCATTATTTCTTTTTTTCCTTTTCCCCAAAGTGTCGTAAATACCGGTATTAGAGGAAACAAAGGTGAAGCTGCAGGAGAGCAATAATAGATGCACTATATGTCGGTATAATGTGTGTGTGTATGTAATGCAGGTAGGCAGGAAGGTGGACAGGAAGGTAGGTAGGTATGCGTCCGTCTGTTAAGTAAAAGAAGGAAATGAGATTCCCGGGAAACGAATAGAAGGGAGAAAAGAAAAATCCAACCAACAGTGAAAAGAAAAAGAAGAAAAGTGAGAAAGTTGGGGCTGGACTGGATCGGATTGGAAACGCGTGTGTGTGTTTGTCGGTGAAACAATGGCAGGATTTGGTACGGGTATGATCGGTAAGGTGAGAAAAGCGGTTGGTACCGCAGGGTTGTGTATGTGGTCCAGGGTGTTGGGAGTGAGAGGTTGGACAGATAGGATCGGTCGGAGACCAGCCTTGTCGTTATATAAAAATTTTCCGAAGGGAAAAAAAAAATGATGGAAAAATTTGTTCATGGATACCGGTTCGAGCACCGGTATGGGACAGCGTTTTGAGGTATATACATCTGTATTATTATTATCATTTCTTTCTCTCCTTCTCTATGCCTCCCTTCCCTTTCGCTGGGGCAAGTGTGGGAAAGGGTGGGCGATGAATTGGGTATTGTCTTGAGGTGTTTTCCAGCAAATAATCTTCTTCCTTCTTCTTCTCATCTCACAATGCTCACTCGCACTGTGTGTTCTGTGTAAAAAGTTACTCAACGGCAGCCTTCTATGCTGCACAGTACCGGTACTACCGCTGCCACCCGTCACACAGCCAACAGCAACAGCCATAACAACAACGCAGAGCTTCCCTTAACCTCCTCTCCTATGGAAATACCTTGACTACTCACTGTACTTGTACTGTACCGGCACACACATACATGCGCACCGTTTAATTCCTTCCTCTCCTCTCCCTTCCCCCGTTCTCGCTTTTTTCTTCTCTTCTCTTCTCCGCTTCCTCCAAGAGTAGCGTACTCATCCAGTAGCAGCACACCAAGCTGTCTGAGGCTCAACTCTCACAATCCCCTCTTCCCATTCGCTGGGCGGGCTATCGTATGACTTTAGACCAGTAGATTACCCGTATCCCTATCCGGCCAGTAATATCAAAAATCCCGAGATGGGTTGTGTGGATAAACCTATGATGTTGAAGCGACGGGAAGGGTTGTGAACTTTGGTGGCACTCGAGTGAAAGTGCGCAAATTGGAAGTTGTGGGTATGAGGGATACCCTGGGGTACAAGTAAGGTTAGACTCGGGCCTTCACAAATGTGTTCAAGCACAAGTATGATGCCGCATGCGCAGGGAACGCGTTGACGTATGATATGACACAACCCCTCCTCCAGTGACGGAGGGACCCGCTCGATCAACACCAACACACCAGCACAGCGCAGCAGGGTACAGCACAGCACAGCACGGCGCAGGACAGTCAGAGCAAATCATGCCTCGAGCACTCCCCTGGGCGCGAGACCCCTCTTCCACCTCCGCCTCCTCTTCATCAAAGCCATCCACCAAACCACCACCACCCTCAAAGAAAACAAAACCCAAACGCAACCCCTCCGCCTCCCCGCCCCACCGCAATGCTCCCAAGAAGGCAGGCCCGGCCCCTAGCGAGGCAATGATCGAGTACATGACCCCCCAAGACGACGTGTACATAATGGTCGAAGATGAACTCTTGACCACAGCACAACTCTACACACGCTCCCTCCACCGCGCAGAATACACCAAATTGCAAGCCGCCGCGGCGCTCAAGAATGCACACCGGATCAACGACATACAGCGGCCTGTGGATGGGGTTACGAGGATGAGTCGGGAGGCGATTATGCGTGGGAGGAGGGGAGCGAGGGCTGTTGCTTTAGGACTGGATGGGGGTGGGAGTAGTAGTGATGAGGATGAAGAAGGGTGGAAGAAGGGGGCCCTAGGGAGGCTGATGAGTGGGGGGGACAGCGGTGATGGCCATGCCAAGGGGAAGCTGGGGGAGAGGTGGAAGGGGAGGGGAGGGGGAGGGGGAACGAGAGCCGCAGCGGGGTTTACCGATTCACATGTTGCAAGTGGGGGGGCGGCAGTCAGGGGGGCTAAAGTTAAGGTGGAGAAGCAGGAGGACGATGAGGATATAATGGCGCCGATACTCCGGTTTCGAGAAAAAGAAAGGGAAGGTAGAAATACCAACTCTTATACCTCCGCTGTCGGTACAAAAGTCAAGCAGGAGCAGGCCTCGGATACAGACACACCGTCAGACGACGACCTCGACGCTCCAGTTCACTCCTTCCGCGCACCCTCCGTACCACCCTTATCTTCCATCTCCTCCTTCACCAACAACCGCAGCCAAGCCAAGCCAATAAAGCGCTGCGATTCAATCCCCCCCCCAACTCCCTCCACCTCCACATCCTTCTCTAGCACTGCAACCACTTCTACATCTCGTACCACTTCGGCGCCCCAATCAAGAGCCACTTCGTTTTCGAAAATCATAGACCTGGACAATGACCCGCTGTTCGCGCTACCAAAGCCGCTGGAAAAGAGTAGTACATACCGCGGGAAATCGATGGCCGCCAGAAGGAGGGCAGAGAGCGAGAATAGTAGAAGCGAAACCGGAGGTGGGGAGATGGGGGACAGGCAGGAGAGGGAGAGGGAGAGGAAGCTGTTTGATAGTTTAAAGTCATTTTGAGGAGCGGGTTGGGCTGGTTGTGTTTGGCTGTATCATACTCAGGTACTAATATATTTAGGGGGGGGGGGATCGGGAGTCTTCACGTAGTGTATTTACAATAGCTATTAGCCAGGCGAACAGGAGGCTTCGGGAACGGTGTTTTTGGGGATTTTCGGAGTATTGTACCACCAGAATCCTGTTTGCCCGTCTACGCTTTATTTTAGAATAGAAATATCCAGTGCTAATTCCATACCCGAGTACCACTCAACCCTGAATACTATCACTTGTGAGCATACATAGTACGGAAGCCCGACCTCTCTCCCCCTAAGTTCTGCCAAGCAGAACTTGCCGGAGAGGAAAGTTCAGGTTGGTAGTCGCTGCCCAACCCACCAACCCGTTTTTCAGCATCAGCAAGCATTTTATAGCACCGGTTCACCGCCATTTCCCGAATATTCCCCGCCCCTGAGTGTGCGATCGTTTTCGTTGCATATAAGTTTGCTTGGAAGTATTGCGTTTCGTTTCACCGCTCGTCACTCGCCGTGAATCGTTTTCGCCGGTGAAGTCCAAAAGAGACTTCTCCCATCCACACCAGCCCTTTGTGCACCACTGGCCCCATACGGGCCATAGAGAATATCATAAAAGGTTCGTTCGTAATCTCATTTCGATGGTGGGGGGGAACCGGAGTTCAGCCAACTCGCTGTCAGTGAGATATGATACCTTGTTGGGCATTCATAGCGTGGAGTTCTCTTCAGACTTATGATGAGCATTACTATTCGGGTTCCTTCTAGTTCCCACATTTTGCCGTCCGCCACGAGCTTTTCATAGCTTTCGGGTGAACCGGCCTCGATAATAAACTTAACTTCGTCTACTCCTCTATCATTTGTAACCTACCTCAAGTGCCAGATCTGACACTTTTTTTTGAGACACATCATAATATTTGCCTTGGGAAATAATAAACTCCCGGTTTCTAGCCATCTGAATTTTAGTCCGAATACTGGGTGGGAGTCTGCTAAGAAATTTGTCCATAATCGTTGATATAACTTTTTCGTATGATACATTGGACTTGCCGTACTCTATATTCGGCGATAAGTAACGAGAACCATGCAGTATACGAATACTCGGGAAATCTAGAACTGTTGAGGATAAATAATTCGCGAGGGGTAAGAAGAAGAAGAAGAAGAAGCATCTTACCCTTCATCTTTTCATCATCATGTAAGAGTTTTTAAAACTCAATGAAATCTCTCATTGAAATTTTCATACTTAGCGCTTGCCCGCAGCCCCGGCTGAGGACCGGAAGGCTCCCCCCCTTCCGGAATGAAAGTCCGCTGCATCTCTGAAGGTACTCGTGGCTGCGAGAAGGCTTACATATTGGGTTCTTAATAGCTATGGCTTGCATAACGGTATTCTTGGGGCCTGGAGGTGGAGATATGCGGCCTCTGGGAATGGAGGCAGGTGGGGTAGGTAATTGCCGACAGCGTTGGATGGGCCAATGGCTGAGGCCAATATCTGGCGCTGTGTATTCTTGGTGCTGGCCGCGGCTCCAAGAGTGCTCTGTCTCGGTAGGGGTTACCTGCCAGTATATGGAGTGTGTTGGCTGGGGTATGCTAGTGGTGAGTAGGATGGGTTTACGCACGCAGTGGCTGAAAGTTGGTATTGTGAAAGGGTGTGTTGTTGTTCGCGGACTTTGTTGGAGAGCAGCTGTGAGCTTCGGAACATTAGAACGTTGAATGTATAAACAGTGGACCGTGTCTGGGGTTTGAAGGAGAGCTAACGAAACCAGGCTTGTCAAGCAAATACTTTGAAGCACGGGTTGCCCTTGTTAGCGAGAGGTTATCAAGAGAAGCGCAGCGGGTGTCAGCGGCTAAGGAGATGACTCCTGTAGATTGGCGAAGGAGGACGAGTGATTCTTTGAGTAAATTTAGGCCTCCAGAAGTAAGTTGAAAAAAATGTAATTTATCGGTAGCTGTGTAAGGGAGCTTATAGTCTACGAGAACTCGGAGAAGGTTTAAAGGGGGTGAAATGATGAAGCCACCGATAGCCACCGTACTACACACCAGCCCGATTGCCCTCTGTACTTGGGTATGGCCATAAGGATCAGAAAAAACAATCGGTAGTCAGGTGGGGCATTATAAATTTAGTAGGAAGACAGTTTGTACTAGTGGAAAGATTCCGGTCCGGGCCCAGCAGACACCAGAAACCTGTCATAGAGGATTATAGGCATCTTCAAGTATCAGCATACGGTTCGATTCATTCCTTTATATGACTCCCTTAAAAGAACTATTCCGAAAACCCTGATTCATTCCCTCTCCGAGTCAGTCTCAGCTCACCCATATACTATCTTAATAAGAATCCATAGTTTTAGAATCACCGCTGAATACAGAGCGCAACCGCTCCAGGTTAATGGCATTATGTAGCACTCCCACTTTTCCTGCATAATACCCCTAATCGATCAGCGCTGCTGATTTTTGTCTCGCCACCCAATGTTTTCCGCCGTTTATGACCGCTGGCCATACCCCGAGTACTCGAGTGGTTGTGGAAGGTTGTGGCAGGCATGTGGAAGAAAGCCTCACAAAATTTGCGGTATTCTGAGCACTATACCACTTTGGAGCTGGGCCCTTCCGATCCCGCGTTCTCTAATAGGCCAGTTTCCAACATAATATTATAAAACTAAACTGAATGTCACAGGCGCAGAGGGAATACCAGAGGAACTCAAATAACCGGACAATGTCCTAGGACATTGGAGTCGCCTTTCCTAGTAGGGTCCAGTGATTACTTTCTTCCCTCTTCATAGGTCTGTGAGGTGGGGTACATTAAGCGGTACTACTCTTCTGGTAAACCCCATCCGCCTTCTGCTTAGTGGATGCTGTACTGTACTTATCCAGCACCCAGGGGTTTATAGGTTTGTATCGTCCCCTATAAGTTGCTTCTGAGCCCCTGAGATCTTTTGTTTTCGTTCCTTCTTAAATCCGTTATACTTCTATATTTCTATCTATTTTCTACTTGCACTTCCCAAGTCTTTATTTCAAAACCATTTTGGGTTTAAATATATATCTACCCTTCAAGCGTAAATTACAGTATCATAGATCAATCATAGTAATTCCTCAAGACAACATTACTAGTATCATAGTGAGATAACATGCATGGGAGCAAGTAGGGAGGCTCGAGGTCTCGAGTGGGCCTTTGCTGGTATTTCTCTACAGCTGTAAAACTGAGCCCGTTGACCCGCGTGTTTATCCGATCTGCCCTACCCTCTGACCTATTTGAGGACCCTCCATGGCCCAAATCCCCCAGCTACATTTCATTGTGATAAGATTACCCTACCGCCAAGCCCCCACCACCATTCTTCCGAAAAAATCCATGAAAGGGAAAGTCCACAGCTTCGCTCATTCTCCACCACCACAAACCACCCAACAATAAGGCCACAACCTCATACACGAAAATGGGGAAGAGCAAACTTGTCTGTTCTTCCTTCCCTCCCTTCCCAGATGGCAATTGTGCAGTCAATAGCTAATGTAACGGCACAGAAAACCGCCCTACTCAGGCACCAAGGCCGCGACCCTATCCGCGAAAGGCAAAGGAAGATATCTAGGCGGCGGCCAGAGGGCTTACGCAGGCAGAGCGGCGATGAGGAGGAGGGTTCGGAGAGCAGTGAGGCGCCGGAATTGGTTGATATAAGTACTTTGGTACCGGGGGAGGGCTTGAGGTCTGCTATGAAGAAGACGGAAGGGAAGCTTGCCGAGCCTGATTCTGCGGAGGAGGAGGAAGCCGACGACTCCGATTCCACCAGCGGTGGCGAAGAAGCAGAGGAGGAGGAGATCGCCGACATCCCCCTCTCCGACATCTCCGCCTCAGACCTGGACTCAGACACGGACCACCCCCCCCACCAAAAACTAACCACAAACAACACTCACGCCCTCAC
>Ga0307509_10001409_pt1 | contig 40622 bp, 45 predicted proteins | sample 10_EM_MG_FD_202245 | JGI IMG/M metagenome (GOLD analysis project Ga0307509, IMG submission 202245) | Populus trichocarpa ectomycorrhiza microbial communities from riparian zone in the Pacific Northwest, United States - 10_EM | ecosystem: Host-associated > Plants > Roots > Unclassified | place...
ATAGGATGGTTTAGTTTTGGTTGATTTAGAGGGATTTGTTTGGGTGGTGTAGGAAGTGCGGGGTGATGAGGAGGGGTGCGTTGCCATCGATCGTTGAACCGCCGTTATTTTTGTCCCCCGACAATAGATTACATTTAAAATGTCTAAGGCAGATCTCTGTCCTGTTACCCAACCGATTATATTGATCGCTAAGTGCAATGAACTTTTTTTTCTCCAAGATTATGCTCTTCTCGTCCATGTCGAGACATGATCTCACATTACCAGCTGACACGCGATTGTGGGTGAATTTCATTGGTCGGAAGACAGGGGTGCCCAGTCGGCAAAACTGGGTGGGGGATCATTGCCCCCCACTTCTCGTGGGACCATCCAGGAATCCCTCTTTGACCTCCGCAAACCATCATCTCACCACCCCCCGTATTTCATTTCCAAAAGACCTTTCGCAATATAGTCATTTGGGAATTTCCCGACGCCTTTCCAATACTATTTTCCTAGCAAATCCCATTACCACATTCACAATAATCACTAATCCTGACGATTTCTCTAACCCAGCCAGACAGACGCAATGTCACTTTTTATGAGGCTGCCAGCCGTGACGTGGCCGAGGGGTTGTCCAGAATGGGTCTATAACGGAGGCAAACTTTCTTGAGATGCTCGAAATCGTACAGTACTTGTAGTCAAAGTGGAAGGGGAAGGGGAAAGGGGCCCCCTGAGTGTTCAATCAAACCATATCATATCCAGAACGGACATGCCTCTTCAAGCTGAACCTACCATATCTCGTACGATGGTATGTACTATATCCCTCTCTTTTAATAGATTGCTTAATTGTTAATTTTGTCAGGGTATATCCGAGTCAGTAATGAACCTTGGTTCCACAAGGTGATATCCAATGCGGAGAGGCCCAGAGAGGAACGGTTCCGTATTGAAGTCCGCAATCGCGACTGGAAATGTGTGATTTCAGGGCTTTCGAATCCTGAATCCCATATCGCTAATGAAAGGTGGTCTGGTTTCGACGCTGCGCATATTTTCCCTCCCGGCACGAAAATCTCTGGATATACTGAGGGTACAAAAAGTGGATCACTGACATGGACGACGCCGTCGGGTCCTCAAGGATCCACTCAGCTCAAAACGGGTTTCTTCTCCAAGCAACCATCCACCAATTGTTCGATCAGTACCTTGTCAATCCAGACGATGGTGACAAGGTAATTGTGTTTATCAGCGATTTTTTTAATTGCGACGGCAGAATTCTTGATCCCGCGTGCTGAAACCCTGATGATCGCCACCGCGTGTCCGATCTCCTTCTAAGGTGGCATTTCCACCAATTAGTTCTTTCCAACTTGAGAGGCTCATTGGAGCCAAATCTTTGAGCACCTTATTGATGAGTGATGGTCCGTAGGGATGATGGACTGATCCTGGATACAGGGTGTACTGTGGTATAGATCAGATTAGCAAGGTTAATGGGACGTGAGCTGTTCCCCTTTAAGTTTTTTTCTTCGACCGAAGTGTGTTGGAAATCACGGTTGCATGGCCTTGATAGTTTAGGTCAAGGTTGGAGGGGGTGGGCACTCTATTAATTTGTGATTCTTTTCTTTTTTTTCCTTTTCGTTTCTTATCTGCCAAAGGTTTCCGATCTGATCACAGCACATCATTTGGTCTCGCTAGAATAATTATCTGAAAATTCACATGAAGCCCTGAATCACCAAGCAAATACAAGACCCAGTGCCAGTGTATACAGACAAACAGAATTCACCCTTCCCCAATGTTTATCATTACCCGCCAGCCGTCCCACTGCCAAAGCGCCCATTTTTAAACATAGGTGAAAACAGGAGGGAGGTAAACTCGAGAAGCTGTATAACCCTAGAATCGAGAGGAAGATATACTGCTATTTTTTTTGCGGTAAAGAAATTTTTTTTATCGTGATTTATTTAATATTTTCCACCAGCTGCAGGAGTGGCGCTCGTGGCAGTAGTGTTTGTAGCAGCCGCGGCTGGAGTGGGGGTAGTGGCTCCGAAGTTGGCGCTCGCCAACCTGTTGGATAGATCGATCTGGGTTCCGATAGTGTTTGCAAAGTATGCCACAAGTAGGACGTCCTGGGTGTGAGTGTTGAACATTCTCTCGACGTCGGCGGGTGAGACTTTAGATGCCAAACTAAGCGTGTTCATCAAGAACTTCCAAATAGCAACCGAGGCTTGGGTGTTGCCAGCCTAGCACAGATGTCAGCATCTCCTCTCACTTCTACCCTAAGGGCGGGAAACATACGATGACCCGATGACTCTAGCCACGTATTCACTAGCTCTGTCCAACATTTCCGGAACCTCCTCAAGCGCCTTCTCAAGTGCGTGGATGAACACCGAAAGCTGAAGATATATAAGTTCTAATAGGGACGCCATGACCGGGGACGGTAGACATGGTAAGATGAACGGCGGCGGGGTGGGGGAAGGTGCCATCACCATTAGAGGCATAAACCTTTTGGATAAGAGCGCTTAAGGTATTGGGCTCTGGTGAGGTCGCATACCTGAGTATATTGATTAGCTATATCGAAAGGCACCTAACACCTCGGAGCATCTATCCGGCTCAAACATACCCTTCAATGAGGACCTCCTTAGGATTCGCCTTCAGATGGACCCCTAACACGGTCTTGTGATAGTCCATATCTACCTCAACCTTCACCACATCATCAATCAGTGTGACTTCCATAAAATGGCGATTTCTAGAGACCTACCTGTTCTTGACTCTCATTATGCCCAACCGCAAAACAATTTCTGATCTCAACTTCAGCCCCATCCTCATTCCTCACACCCAAAAGCATTCCAATGACCATCTCCAGATCCCCATTCCTCCTTAACGAATGGTCCAAGATAGAGAAAGGGGCCTCAGCATTAACAACAACACTCAAAGGCGAGGTAGTGGCCTGGGGCGGCGGAACACTGACGACAGTAAGCGGTCGAGCAAGATGGATGTATGAATCTTTGTCGGCCATGCCGGGCAACGCTGATTAGTGGGTAGCGATTATGAAGGAGGTGGCTGCGGGGTTGGCTGGCTTCGATGAAATTTACTGTACTGAGGGTGGGGCAATTTTCAGAGCCTCAACTCTTTTTTTCTTATTATGATTTTTATAGGATTGCCCAAATTCCTCAGAGTGTTGAGCGTTCCATGATACAACGCCCTTGGTGTACACTTTAGACGCAAGGTACCATACAAATACTGGAAAAGGCTGTCACCTTTCATAGTGAGTGTCCCAACTCCCACTCTCATTACGGTACTGGCAGATTCCTAGTTCTGCTTCTACACCCAAAGCTATCTTCGTTGCAACTGATACTCAGCATTTCCATCACAACTCAAGCTTACACCATACAACATATCTTCAAGGTGCGAAAAAAACTCGAAAAGCTTTGCTGGTAATTCAATTTAAATTTTAATAGTTATAAGCGTTGAATTTTTGAGTGATTACTAATACTCCTGGGTAAAAAATTCCCATCCAAGATTCAATGGTTTTCATCAGGGGAGGCTTCTTGAGCCTGGGCTGGGGATGTCTCCAAACTTCCTCAAGTGTTCACTTCTACTTTTTATTTTTCCAACCTTGTAATAATATACTTTTTGTAGCAAACAAACCATGGTCTACCGAAATGGCAAATAGGAGGTGTCTAGCTATGATCTCCATAGGTTAAGATAAAGGAAAATCTAATCTGCGCATCGAGGGAAATAAAATTGCCAGTTGTTCCTGGTATAGTGAAAGGAACTTTGCCCAGTTGCGTACCGACATAAGAATTGCATGCTTTGATAAAAAAAGCTATATTTCTTGTATCAACTCGGATCTTGCACCTGCAATACTTTTCCTGCGACCTTTGCGATTTGGTAAATGTCTGACAGTTAGCATGTTGGAATATTTTCACGGTATCCAACATAGACATAAATATGATAAGCTCTTCAAGGTTTGTGCTACTTCTTCATTAGCTATTGAAAAGCTGTACTGATAGCCCATGTCACCCAATTTAGGATTTCGATATTCAGATTGTAGTTCAGGGGAATAAAATTGTGCCTGGAGATTATATGATAATGGAATTCAATTGCGGTCAAGTAAAGTGCACCCAGGATTTGAATGCAGCAGCTGAAGGATTTTCTGCTTATATAATCTAGAGGCTGTAGGCATTCTTTAAGGATTATGATATGTACCTTGGAGGATCAGCACAAGACCTTATATCTGAAAATATCAATTATCGAGATGCAATCTCTCGTCTCAAAACAGTTGTCTAATGCACAAGCCATACATTATCAGAGGCTGAAGGCAGAGAAGACACAGAACATCCAACAGCTAAGATCACCGGGGTATCTTATCAATGAATGGGCTATGAGGCTATACTAACGATCCACAGATTTACCTCCTCACTGATGAATTTGACGCATTCTCAAACAACTATCTAGATCCACATAAGTCACAAAGGTGGGATGAATGCAATATCACTGTACTCGTAAAGGATTTCTGAGCCACTGTGAAGGAGATAATAGCTCAGGAGTATGGCATACAAAAATGCTTCATTACCGGAATCTCACCCATATGCTTAGTGAATAACACTAGTGGGTTTAACATTGCTGTAAATATGTCTTCCAAGAAACAGGTGGCTGACCTTTGTGGCCTAACCCACGATGATATTGAAGTGGCATTAGAGAAAATTTTCCAATTCAAACCAGATGTGGTGACTCATCATGAAAGGCTAACAAGATATGCAAATGGATATCACTTCTGTTATTCTTCTAAGACACAACCTGTGTTCAATACCAACACTTGTTGAGAATACTTTCAGGTAACTTTCAAATACAATTGACTTGCTGTATTTGCCAGCTACCATTTCAGCATATTTTAATAGTGATTGTGCTAGGCTGTATTGACTGGCAATGATTTTGACAAAGTCTCACGGTCCCCTGGTGAGATACCTGTTGCGATAACTTTGGTGTTCTTTCTTTTGTTACACAGTTGGTATGAGCCATTTCCTTTGGAAGGTTTATAACAAATTGTATTGTTTTCTTGGTTACACAGATATGCACTGAATACTGGAGTATGAGTCGGGCGGCTAAAAGGCTGTGTTAGGATTTCCTTCTAAATAAAGGGGGCTCAGCACCCTATTTTCTTGGCTTTTTTTATGCTATGATACCTGTTAATTCTTTCACGACCCCTGTACTTCAGAATATTACGTCTTCTATTCTGATACCCAAGATCCACGCCAAGAACCCATGACCACTGACCCTGATCTGCCGTGGGACGATCAGCCTTGACCTGAGATTGTCATCTTAGAAGCTTCACACTAAAGAACTGTCATTCTTTAGGACCTTCCTGTGGTGATAGGCCTTGGACTAACGTCCAGTGCCAAGACCCAGTTACAATTACTGCATGTCATTCAGGGGTGGGTTTGTCTGTCTGTTTTGTCTGGCTCTCTTTTTTACTCTGTTTATCCAGTTTCACGCATTAGCCTGCTGGTGCTTACTCCTGTTCCACTTCTTTTTATTGCTACATACATCTTTCATTATAACAGGTATTCACAGTTCAATGTTACGAGTGTCCCCAGGATTGCGAGAGGACTGGAGAGGGAGGATGTCCTGTGGGAGATTTTATTGATTTCTTGTCTCCATCTGTCCTTGTTTACATTCCCCCACACGCATTCTTGGTGTCCTTCGCACGGCATTATCCGCAATAGATATATCTGTATGGCTAATAGGCTTCATCATCGCTCATGCTGAATGCTCTAACAATATGGCGGTTCCTAAAAGGAGCTTTCCCGGTCCCACTCCCTAAGGTCGGGGCTGTGCTGAGGTTTGGTTACCATAGTCTGGAATTGAGCTTTGCTCTTGATTTGCTGGGTACTGGGCTTTACCGAGCTATGCCATGAGGATGCAACATAGATTACTGACAGCAAGTACCAGGTTAGCACTGTAGAACCTCGTGAAATCTATAAGATTAAAGTCAAAGTGGAACAACTGCTATTGGAGGGAGTAGCCGCTTATGCTCACTCCACAGGCATTACCACCTCTTGTCGACTTGATTCCATCAACACGCCCACCGACACCTCCTGTTCTCCTTCAAACTGTTTTCACACTGTAATAGTACCGTAGGAGTCGACCCACCTCGCGCACTGGAGCACATCTCCGTGCCTAAACGGTGCTCTATTTCGTTGCTGTTGCTTCTTCGCTAAGGAGTTGAACATGGGGTGGGCTCATGGCGGATATGATGCAGTCACAGGCCATTACTCGAGCAGCTATTTATTGTAATTTCATAGAATTCTTGTGGGTCAGACACCAGTATCGTATAAGGTAAAAGGATAATTCTCATTCCTATCACCCGCAGAAACTTTATCTCTTATACAAATCTGAAACCCCACTATTCTGCGGAATTCAGCAGGTGAAATTCCGCTGTAGTGGGGTCGTCCAAGATTTGGTCCGGTTGAGTGTAGTCCGGAATAGTGAGGTGCAACTGTGCCAGTTCCCATAGGATGCCACATAGGTTAAATATACTCAGCAGACGTGGGGGAAGGGGTTGGTGTGTACCATTGCGTCTGATAAGTTTTCGTACAGTTTAAAGTAACTAGCGGCCCGCCTCAAAACCTTAAGGACATGTCCAGTGTCCTGTGGTTGATATAATAATAGGTATTCAAGTTCATCGCAGGAATTGAGATAATAATATAAATAATTAGTTGATTATGTAAGAACAAAGTATATAAATAATGCAAAGATGGATATATATATTAAGAAGCATCTATTGAACAAAGATAAAAAATGCAAACAGTATATAGAAAGCCTCATTAAAACCATTCAGTCAAAACCCTCAGGATATGAGGGAAAAATGCTGTTATGGAAAAAGAGTACTTCCACAGGATACGCAGTATGAAAAGAAGAAATAAGCAATGAGAGTAACACAGTTCTGGTATAAATGTACCATTATTAACAGCAAGCTGTAGTGCATTCAGATCAAAGCTTGATATCTAAGATATTGTAGGAATATAATCATTAGCTAGAGCAGAAGTCAAAATGGAGATTTGAATTACAGAGGTATCTCAAAGCAGGACCTCTGGATATACAATATTTGATGTTACTGTTGGAGAATTACAAGATAGCAAAAGAGTAAGTCCATCCAGTGATATCACTCTTGACAGTGCTAAATAAAGTTGGCCATGGGTAAATGCATCAGTACGAGGGTCTACACCTACCGGTTTCAGAGACTAGCCTTGAGATTTGTTCACAGTCATAGCGAAACACAAACGTACAAGCAACTGCTGGGGTTCAAGAATCAAGGGCAGCTCCTCCTCACTGGTGGTAAGCTTTATCCGAGGCAGGAGGTGAATCTCTCCATCCCACCTGCCACCTAGAATTGCTACCTGTAAACAGTTGCAGTTAATTCCCAACAACCTTAATCTAGTACCATTGCACATCCTATGCTTCGGACTCAGATTCCGGATGAGGATTACTGGTACTCCAATTTTCAATGTCAGACAAGATGGGGGTATGGAGGCCAACTTTATACTCTGCAAATATTCTACCGCATAGGGTTTGGAGTCTGCAGCTTCTTGACAAAGCTCGGCATTGTTAGCAGCATCAAAGCGGTGTTCTCTATCAGGCATCATGCCTAGAAGACTGTTATTGCAATCGTTCACGGTGTCATTCTTGAAAGCCAGAATTGCCCTTCCAATTCTTGTAAAGTATTCTCAATCGCTTTATTTTCCACGTCCCTATCCTCTACTTCTGGCCAGAGCGGAGATCTAATATACTACAACAAAGCAGTCACAACAGAAGGTACTCGTGCCCTCACCTCGGCTGCTATATACAAAAAGAATTGACGAGGTCATCCACCTGTAACAAGGTCCTGAGCTAACCCTTTCAGCCAAACCCTTCTCAGACCGCACATCTCCTATCCAAACCCTTTCAGCTTCCACTAACCTCTACGACCACATGCACCATACTTCCATTTCCTACTTCGTCCAACTCTTATCCAACATCTTCCACTTTCTGTAGCCATCCGTGTCATATAGAACCTTCGTGAAAATTCTAACACCAATAAGTGCACTGTGAGAGGTAATAGCTTCAGTTAACAATGCCGGGGGATTGAGCTGATCACAGAGATGATCCACTGTTTCCACTCTACGGATATATGCAGGTAGATTAATCTTTCGATACATGTTTGCATCATTCAGCAGACTTTTAAGAAAGCCGATGAAGATCTGGATGCAATTATTAGCTTCAATCCTCATACTTGTCTCAAGCCGTAATACCTGCAAGCGCTACCGGATAGAACTATGCTGAAGACAGGCTTGAACAGTAGCCTGCGGTGAACCTCGCCTGACTACTGGTAAGATTTGAGCAAAATTCCGACCAAGTACAGTAGGGATTTTACCAAACAGAGAACTATCACTCACATGACATATATCATTCAAGGTCCAGTTGACTGCTTCAAAGCAGGACTTGTGTTGAATAGAAACCTCATGCCAAATGATTAGTGAAGGATTTCTGATCAGCTGGGCAAGAGCTGAGTTGCTTGTAATATTGCATCCACAATTGAGTGCATTGCATAGGGGAATCTTGAACCTGGAGTGAGCTGTACGGCCACCCAGTAAGAATTGAGCTGCAATACCAGATAATGCACCACAGAGTACAATTTTGCCTCTAGCACGTAGGTAACTACGTGGCCCGTTATACAGAAGTTTCTTGCGAGTTCCAGCTGCCCCTTGAAGAAAGAAACCCGACCTATGATTGCCACGACGATTTTGCTCATATTTTTCTACAATTTTTAATATTTCTGAAAACCAATTTTTCTGCTCTGGATTGAGCTGTGCTCGCATTATATTGTAAGTGTCCTCTTCCTGATGTGGATCATAGGCTAATTCTTCCTCAATCATTGGATTATTGAAGTCAGGTTGTTGTGTCACCCATGAAAGGATTGGTTCTGGTAACCTGTACTCTGGCAGTGAATTTCCAAATTCCTTCAAGAACTCTTGAAGAAGATAGAGACCATAGTCAGTGTCAATTCTGCCTTCAATTTACTCTGCTCCTGGGGATACTGGGACCTGTCCAGTAGCCAAGATATGTGGAATATCATCACACATACTTGGCCAAAATGTTGCCCAAATGGCAAGTGGGTTGGTAATAGTTGTATACGGCAGGGCCAAGGGAAATAGATGTCGCAAGACCCTACCAGCCATAAACTGGGCACCTTCCCTAAAGAGTGCTACCCACTCGCCAGCATGCTCTAACAATCCAAAGCAATAGATGCTCCTTTAAATGTTGGGTACATCATGGCATCAACTGTTCTGAGATTTTCAAAGCTTGTTGCTCTTTGAACAACAGTTAATAGTAGTCGGAGATAATATCTCTCATCCTGAATGGGACTGGCTGAATACATCCGGCCCACTGCAGTCCATCTCTGCCTTTTTTTCCATCCTATCTTACGTACCAAGACAAAGTCGTCAGGAAATTCATCGTAGAGGAATTGTATGCTATCTTGATTCTGTGCATTGTAAGTAAAGAATGCCATCAGTGTAGTCATAGACCCCTCAATTAGATCACGAATGTGATGTGAATTATCAGGTCCTGCCAAGTAAACTCCCTGTTGCCCTGGGATATGTAATGACAGATGGGTGACAGGTGGCTGTTCATCATGTATTGCAAATTGAAACAAACGCCAAACTGCTTCAGTTGTAAATGTATTTGTGAACATTCTTCACAGCTTGTACTGAACCACAAACCTCTACATTAATGTAGGCATTATAGCGAAGAGACAGATAGGGGCTGTATGGTACAACTCTACGGTTGTCAATCACAGCTGTCAGGGTACCTGCAGATCCAGGAACTGGTATCATAAATAGTGTGCATTACAGGTCCTCCGGGGCCCGGAAACTGGCCGGCCCCGGCCTCAATTCCCCGCCCCGCCGCGGTCAATCGCCCGGAGCGGGTGTTTGTATTTTCAACCCCTGCCCCTGCACCCTTCTAGGCTCCCTCCCCGTTGAATGCCCCGTACAGCCCCCTCTCAGTGAACTTTCTCCGCCTGGAGCCCGGCTTTTGCCTATATTCCCCTCTCGAACATTCCTCTTTTGATAGATGATTGAGTAATTGTGTGAGCATATACAAAAAACTAGATACGTTAAAGTATATACGGGCATTTATTTGCATGGAATGATTAATACAATATGAACCGGAATAATTCATAACACCGAATGGACGTCTGAGTTGTTTAGTCTAGTAACGTATATTGTCTTAGTAGGCCATACGCCTAATTCATAAGCCCAATTCATACACTCTATTCACAGGTTCAAATCATACGCCCAATGCAGAAGCCTTATTCATCCACTGGTGCCATATGCGCAAATCATACGCCCAAGCCATACGGTCAAATCAAACCCCCAAACCCTAAGCCCAACCCCTATGCTCAAGTCATTTCCCAAAACCATACACCCCAATCATGCTCCCAAACCATGCACCCAAAAGATACGCCCAAACCATATGCCCAAACTATACGCCCAAACCCTACGCCCCAATCATAGGCTCAAATCATACGCCCAAGCCATAGGCCCAAATCATAACAACAGTCGTGCTATGGAGTTACTGTGTTCAGAGTTCATATAGTGAAATGGTGAGGATAAAGAAAGAGTGTATTTATAACAATAAGAGTTCTATAAAAGGTAAATATGCTAAGTTAGATGTGACTTGGAGGTTTGAGTTAGTTGTATGATTTGTGTAAAAGTGAGAAAAGACTGCCCTGTCCCCCCCACTACATGGTGACAACACCATGGAGTAATAGAAAACAAGCAGAATGAAAGTCATAATAGTTGAAAAAAGAGGTGAATTAAGGGAAAGAAAAAGACAATTCCTGAATATGCTTAGGTGGTAGCGCTCCCACCAGCACCAGGTCCTGCCCACCCACCACGACCCCCCCCAGTACCCACATGCCCGGTATCATGGTCTGCCTGGGCACCTCTCGCATCACCTTCCTCGCTACTACTTCCATCTCCCATACCAGAACCCACACCTGCAAGCAAATTTCCTTGTCTAAAACTCCCCCAGCACCACCCGTTGTACCACTACCACCAGTCCGGCTAGTGCGCCTAGGCCCATGATACAAGCGACGGTGTACAGGTGGACGAGGGTTATCGCTGGTGTCATTGTCGCTGTCACTATCTTGATTGGCAGGGGGTGAGTGATGGGAAGAAGCTCCGTGGCGCCGAGGAGGTGCACCACCACGGGGAGAAGGAGGGGGACCGCGCCCAGGAGGCGGAACACCAACAGGAAGAGGAGCACCACCAGGCCGAGGAGCACCACCGGGACGAGGAGCACTACCGGCGCGAGGAGCACCAGCGGGACGAGGAGCACCACCGGCACGAGGAGCACCACCGGCACAAGGAGCACCAGCGGAACGAGGAGCACCACTGGAATGAGGACTAATTACGGCGACCAGTAGCACCAGCGGGACGAGAGGCACTACCCGGACGAGGAGTATTACCTGGAGGAGTAGCACCACCGGGACAAGGAGCACCACGGGGACAAGGAGCACCACCGGGACAAGGAGCACCACCGGGACAAGGAGCACCACCGGGACAAGGAGCACCACCGGCAGGCACAGGAGGAGGAGGTGCACCCCAGGGAGGAGGAGGAGGAGGAGGAGGAGGAGGAGGAGGAGGAGGTACACCCCCTGGAGCACCGCTGTCGTCATTTAGATAACCTCTTATCTCTTCCCGAGTGGCACCATCTGGCTGGCCAGATATAACATTCATGACATCCTCAACTAATCTCAGGTCCTGGACCATGTGGGTAACGCGACGAGCATGTGCCGCACCCAGGATCCAGCTATGAACCAATGATTAGTAAATCAGATGATTATACTAGGAGAGGAATTCAACTTACTGGTCATTGTCATCAACAGGAACTCTTCCGCTGCCACCTGGCGGTATTCAACAGCTGATCTCTGCCAACGGAATTGTTGCTCGAGTGCCCAATCTGACCCAATCTCCTCGCAAAGACGATGGAATGGGGCCTTCAGAATGAGGTACCCGCCATGGCGGTGATACTTAAAAATCTCTGACAGTGCCACCCCGCTAGTTGGATACCGATCCGGCCGCGGGACCCCAACAACAACCCTTCCAGGTCTTTTCCGACCACGATGCTGAGTTGGGGGCCCACAATTTCCACCACCCTTGCGGCCCCAGATACCATCATTTGCGCAACATTTGGGAGGCATTGACCAGAAGTTACCTTTTTGGTGTTAGCTTGTTTGTTGTATTAACGCATAGGTGTGTGAGGAAGGAGGTTCACAGGAAAAGAGAGAAGGGTTTTTGCTCAGAAGTTAGACGCAAAATGATCTTTGGTGATTAGGTGACTGGAGTCTGCTTCCTTCGGCGTATGTGTATTTGTGTGTATGTGTATTTGTATGTATGTGTATTTGTGTGTATGTGTATTTGTGTGTATGTGTATTTGTGTGTATGTGTATGGACCCTATACCTTCCCTGATAGCTGAGTCGGATATCAGGGCTTGCTAAGAGGAAGAAGTGTGTTGGCGGAGAGGTGGGTAAAAAGTCATTTTATACGAACGAAATAAAAATTGGTTATTTCATGAGGAGTGCCTTTCAAGCCCCCTCGTCATATCTTTCTGGGACTCCCCTGGAGTTTATGCGTATATTGATTCATGATGTCTAGATGAGTAAACGACAGTTAAGGTTGATAGGGCATGGGTATATACATACACTTGAATTGTACGATCGTTAAAGTCGTGTAAGACTGCAACCCCCAGTCTACCATAACACGCAATGTACAATCACTTCCATGTAGAAATGGCTTGCACATGTTGTACTAGACTTTGTATTTGTTCCAACATGTTATATCTTCCCTGTTTATGTATCAAGTGTACAATTGTAGTCAGAAAATAAACATGGAGAGTACGTTCCTCCCATCTTCGCTCCGAACTCAAACACTCAGCTCTCGTTGGTATAATTTCCTTTGTCTGATGGTATGATCAAAGCAATTAGCAGAAGGCTTGAATCTGGGGCGTCATTCACATCATACTTAGAAGTTGGTGAGTAGGGCTTTTGATTAGGCTACTGCGGTAGAGAGGAGGGCTTAACGGGTGACTGCGGGTAGACCGTGACGATGTTTTCAAAAGGTAAACCAACTTTTTCTGTTCTTCTTCGGAGAGGCAAAATTAACTCTGCTTCTTTCTCACCAGACTCTTACCGTCACCATCCAAGCTCTCGCCATCAACACAATCGTCAGGTGGCTTTGCCCTCTGCGCTGCAATCCCCCTTCTCTTATTCATACAGGTGGAAACTCTGCAGTTCAAACAAAAACAAAGGAAAGAGAGAACAAAAGAAACACCCGCGGCTCTTGCCCCACCAACCCGGATACGCCCCTCTACTGGTACCACTCTCTCTCTTTCCCTTACTTTCTCCACTACATCAGAGAGCATGCCGGCAACAGGTCCCTGCATAGATTACTTATTGCCCAATCCCAAATAGTAAGTAAGTCACCATCTTCACACAGGGCTTTTCTACTTTCCTCATTTCTCACCCCGCAAATCATACGCCGAGTTCATACGAACAAATCATACATATAAAATCATACGCACAAAGAAATCATAGGCACAAAATCATACGCACAAATTATATGTACTAACATTGATGAATAGAATATCTTTTTCCACGAGCAATGCCATCTGCCTATAAGTAGAGGCCGCTTCCGGCCGGCGCTTTGGGGCACTCAGTAAATCCTGAGACCATCCGCCGGAAGCACGATAGGGCGAGCCTTACCACCTTGGAAACCGCTTGCAAATGTGCAAGGGCGAACCGAGGGAATCGCCGAAAACAACCCCGTGATTTTGCGCCACAATATGATGAGTACGAGGCCCTTGGGGGTAGACCAAAGCCCACGTAAATCAGAAGGTAATCGTGGAGAAGAACGAGGTCCTGGAGCAGGAAGGTGTGGCCATCCTGGCGGACTGGCGGCGATACTATCCAAACCAGTTTGGCCACGATGGTTTGCCACTTGTGAACCCCCTAACCCCCAAATTCGCCGCCATCGCCTGTATTTCCGTCATCAAAGATGTGCCCCGCAGCCCGAATGAAGACTACTCGCGACCGTGTGGTGAAGTGACCCAGAGGCTCGTCAACTGGGTCTGCCCTGGTACCGCCTCCAGGGCCTGCTGTATCTCAGGACGCTCCGTCCCGGCCCACCCGCCAGGTAGCGATTCAGGAGCGCCGTCATGCACTCACAATGCGTGGGGCCCCGGTATCCCCTACAGAGTCCCTTGTGGGACACCCTGCGGCTTTGGCGAGGGCAGCTACATTCAATACAGGGAGCGCAAGGAACCCTATCTCACATCGCACGAGGTTTAGGATAGGACTAGCTAGCGGGGGGCGAAACCCCTGGTCTAATAATCCACATTCAAGCAAGTAATTTTAAAATTTGCGTAATTAACTTGAGATGTGCTTACTAATATTCAGTGTTGTTTAGCTGGGACAGGCCCCTCGATGCCAGCCTGCGGAGAGGACAGTACTTCTGAGTACAGATTGACGGAGGAGGATATGGAAGGAGATTTGGACATGACGGTTCGAGAGGATGAGCTCGACGAAAAGGGTCAACATTTGATTGACTGGGTGAAGCCTGTTGGGTGGCTTTGGCCAAATGCAGAGGTCTACGAAGCGTGGGAGGTGGATGGAGAGGATGAAGATGTCGATCTTATCGACCTATATGCGTCTGGTAATGCTGGTGGCAATGCTCAGAGGATTCCCATGAGGTGTATGGGTAAGAGGAGATTGACGAGGACGACGATGAGGAGGTGGAGGGCGAGCAGGAGGACTTACAGGGCGAGCAGGAGGTCATGGAGGGCTGGGAGGAGGGTGATGATGATGTCCATATGACAGACGAAGAGGAAACCTCTGGCTCAGGTTTGGGAAGTAGGATGCCAGACTTAGGTCGCCCTGACTCTGCATCTTCCTCTCGTTGTCTGTACGGCGATGCGGCAGAACACCGTTTCCGTGCTAGCATCCAAGAGATTGGGGAGAGGCTGCTTGGGCGGGCTATGACACCCAAGGATTTCTTCACAAGCCCAGGAGACCAACAGGACAACATCGAAAATATTGTCCCCAAGAGAAAGCGCTTTCTTGCCGGCAATGCCTGTGTTATCATTGATCTCGAGGCAGCCGCTAGGGAAGACACAGAAGAACACGGAATTGACAGTGAGGAGATGGATAGAATTCACCGCGGGGCGGAGAGGCTGGCCCTCCTCAATATGGCTAGCCAGCACTTTCCTCACAGCGTGAAACAGGAGCCGCAGGATTAACCATTTCTACTTCCATCTATTATCTTTTCTTGTTATCTCCTAGTTCTTTTCCTGACCTCTCACGCTGGTTCTGCCTTCCTTACTCTCCTTAATACAGTTTCCATTATCTTCCCTTACCTGCACTCCCACTTCTGTATTTATCCACCACAATATCTCACGTTTGGTTTGATTCTTAGCCCATATTCTTTCTCCTATATCATAAGTCCGGGGGCTGTTTTCCTTGGGTTAGATTCTTACTCAGCACTCTACCTGTTTTCTTGTTCTCTTCTCACTCTGAATTTCCAGAGACTGATGCTGCTTGAGACTTTAATTTCTCTTGTGATCATACGGGCGCCTATACGGATTCCTCTCTTTTCTTTTATGTCATGATTGAGTGGGGGACCTTACTCTTTGCAGTATAATGTAATAGGATAGCAGTTCAGAAGATAGAAACACTCTCACATAATGATAAGCTTGAGCACAGATGGAGAGTGTCTATTTAGTCCTTTGCTTCTGGTTTCTTCGACAAAATCCATACGACAAAAGACATACGCCCAAAGCCAGGTACCCAAAGTGATGCGCGGAAAGCCATGCGCTCTCAAGGAATACACTTAAAGCATTGGCCCAAAGCATAGGCCCAAAACATACACCCAAAACATATCCCCAAAACACAGGCCCAAAACACATGCCCAAAACACAAGCCCAAAGCATAAGCCTCAAGCATACGCCCAAAACACCCGCCCAAAGCAGTTGATGTCAAGACGCCCGCTCCAAATGTTTAATCCTGATTTAGGTTCAAATATGTGAGGGAATGGCCCCGGATATTTGTTGTTCTTTGCAAGGCGGGGCAGGGGGGGTTTTGACTCGTGAGGCCCCGGGCTTACATAGGGTCGGGGGGGGTATTTTTAGGCTAATCACCGCCCCGCGCCAGCCCAGGGCCAACCAACACTGATTCCCTGGACGGGGCCCTGTTTGTTACTACCCATTTTTAGCAGGGACCCGTCCTCGGTGTGGGTGGGGCGGGGGCCTGAGCGGGGACAGGGGGAGGGAATGACGAAAAAGACACACCGCCCCAGGCCGTTCAGCAGGGCAGAGTGGGGTAAAGGGCCGGGGGCCCGCATTTCCCGGGACCCCGTCCGCCCCGTAACGAACTCTACGCATATTTCTCTTGAGAGGTTAAGCTCGACAGTTTTCAGGATAGGCTTCTATCTCAGAATCAGAATCAGAATCCACAATGGTACAATGAACAAGAGCCCTGACAACTCTGCTACGTGTACTTCCACTGCGCATCATTTCCATTGAATGAACAGTTGCACGCATATAAAGTCCTGCTCCAAGAGCATCAAGGATCCCGTTGTACTCTGTATCGTCACAGTCCAATAGCCTCGACACAATCTCCTTCCGCTGTAGCTCCACATTCTCTGACTTGTCTTGATGTACCTTGCTTCCCAACCAATACATCTGGGCTAAGACGGGGGCGCGCATCCCTGCCATTGGATAATCCATCAAGTCTACCACATCATAGTGTAAGCTAGGTTCCTGGCCTTGATATTGAATATTTGACTTACAGAAGAAGGGTATGACTTTATGACCCCAGGAAAGTGAGTAGAGATAAGGATGTGAAAACAAGGTTGGTTCCAGGTCGCAGTAGTTCTCTAGAGAGCTCTGAGGAGACCCCTGGGCTTCAAAGAAGCTATGGTCGACTTGAGCATTGGACATTGGCGGAAGCCGAGGAAGTGGAACGATACCGGGCTCAGTATTACCCGGTGCAGGCGATGCAATTACAATATTTTTCCTGATCGTGCTCATAATACTAATGAACCATGGATATGTAGAGATGTAGAAAGATCATGCTTTTATAGTAAGACCAAAAGGGTTTGAAGTAGGGAAAAACTATAAAATGATTTTATCAAGACCAGCTACTTATACATTAAGTCAACTCGAGCAAGCCTTGATACAATATAATTAAAGACCGTATAAATTATGAAAATTCAGAAGTCAGAATGAAGTTATTGTTCACTGTCTGAGTCTGGAACTAAGCCCCACGTCATTTTGCCTTTTACCACACGCCTGCCTGAGTCACACTGCTGAAATATTTCTAAGCTCGAGATCCGACCCTTAATCTCATACCCTAACTCAAGCGCCTGTATGATAGCGCGGGATTCCCTTCTTCTATGTTCCAACATTCCCGCGATCCGTCCAGCTCGTACCAATGTGACTGCCTTCCCCCCACCATTTGCCCAATCGAATCCACACATCTCGAATTGCTACCGCTGTCCTATCCGTGGTGACCGGCTATTGGCCCTAGGTTTGTCTATCGCACACTATGAGCTTTCATAGTTCTAGTTGGCTGCACACCTGCAGCAGGTGGGATCCAGTAACAGCTTACAGAAAAAAGGTCCACCTTCATTCTGCCAAAGGAAATGGGAAAAAGGTCGGTTATTTCATCATGGCCAAATGTCCAGTTATAAAACTCATCCATTGGAGCTTCCTCGATTGGGGCCGTTGTCATCGCCTTTGGTGTAAATAAAGGAAAGGCGGCAAGGGTAGACGGCAGTAGCAACAAGATGGTTATGGTATGAGATTCTTGTCAGTATCTAAGTGGTGGATAATTACATTGCATAATTACCAACCGATCTATAAGGGTTATAATTATGAATCACCTTTAAGCAGTCGGAAAGGCACTGAGTGCCTTCGTCACTGCATGGTATTCAAGTATTAGATCCTGACCTTGGGTTTGCTTTTAATAGTTGCGACAGCTTCAAGAGACCCCGTACTTGCAGGTTTGATTCAAGATTTGGTTGCCATGTAGGAGCGAATGCGCTGTATCAGAGTCTTCAATTGGAACTAGTCAACTCGTGTAAAAGATCAAATTTGGTTACCTCAGATTATGATTGAACAGGGTATATCAACCTCTACTGGATTTGGACTAATGCTATGCCCAAAGCACAGCGGTGAATACCAATTCATGTAGCTGCTACCGAGCCTAATCTTAGAGTGCGGCTATTTTCAAAAAAGTAATTCACATGCAACCATACACCACCATACGCACAAAAATCATACACACAAAAATTCATACGCACAATGGTTCCTACCCATGCATGTTTGTATACTCAATTAATAGACTCCAAAATTATGCGAGCAATGAAATGGATCACAGAATGGAAGCCAGCTTGGGTACTTAGCTTAGCTGGGCCAACTTATAACCTTTATTAATATGCCTACCACAGCTGTACCTTTATATTAATATCATTCCGAATCCAAGGGGATCTGTTACTGTACACGGATAGCTAGACCCATCTCAACTTAAGGTCTTCCCAACAAGAATCTTCCACGATTTGCAGCCAACGGGGGCTCTACACCTCTGAGCCAAGAAGCTGTACCTCTTTTTTACGGTTCCACAAAAGCCCTGCAAGTGAATACTCTCCATCTTTATCCCAATTCTCTGTAGAATCCAGCCCATATGGGAGTGAAGGGCCGGTAACTCCAACCCCAAGACCTCTGACTGGTGTGGTCCGCGCACCTCTTTCAAGTTCCACACCACCCTTGCGCTCCGATTCACTAGCGCTTCCCCCTGGAAACCAAGATCACGCCCGGAACCTGCTTCATCCGCTAGCAGTGACTTTGTCAACAAGCGACACAGTTACCTTTGCGATATTTGGAATCTTTTATCTCTATACGGAGGAATATCACGAGAGCCGGAAGGAGTGGTGGCAAGGCACACCAGCGTATATAGCTGATACTGCGAAATATGCTGGCAAGAAAAAGATACCGTGGCACTCGCATCTTCGAGGCACAGAGGTGTGGAACTAGTTTCAACTATGTGCCGACCGTTTAGGTAGTGCTATTGGCACGCCGAGAGTAATGTGCATTATGTGCGGAAAGGTCCTAGCTCACGCAAGTGGCAATGAGACTAGCTCGATGCAGGACCATAAAAGGTCCTGTGCTTTGGCGAAATCGAGAAAGATTAAAGGATATGATGGGCGGGCTGGAAGCCTGCTTGGTATAGACGTTCTTACGCTATTGCAACAAGGGACTAAAACTGGCAATACGGGTAGGATTATCGATCTGGCCACACCAGCAGGATTCAATCAGCATGATTTCGAAGAATACTTTCTAAAAGCGTTTTTAGCAAGGAATCTCGCCTTTAATTGATCCAACAACCTTGCCTTTCGTCGTGTCTTCAAGTCTATTCGTCCGGGAGTCCAAATCCCCAGCCCAACGACATTAACACAGCATGTGAAAGGGCTGGGAAAGTCCACGGTGGATGATAACTAGGATCCCCCGGCTCAAGACCTCGAACCTGTCTGCTTCCCGATATAGCACATCCAATTGATATTTGTATTAATTGCTTGTAGAATATTGGTAGTACAAGTATATACTGAAGTAGGATTCCATGCTTCCTCATTGTTTTACTATGAAAATATTTTCACTATCAGGTAACAAAACAGCAGGGACACGGGTATTTACACACACTTAATATTCTCTGCCCTACCAGGATCTGATGGGTTAGCAGTCACAAAATAGTCACAAAGTACATACCAATATAGCAGTCACACAGGTAGGCATACACACAAATCAACAAAGTAAAAACTATATATTACCCAAAATCATTTGATTGCTACAGCCACTTCTCACTCCCTTACATTCCGCTCTATGGTTATCCTATACACTCATGCAGAGTAATGTATATTATAGCCAGGTGTATGAGAACTATTATAAAATCTATTGCATTGATAAAATGTTCAGTATGGCTTGACCGATTAACTTGTGCTATAGCCAGGCACAAGTGAACAGTCTTAAAACAAAATCTATTTCATTGATAAAATGTTCAGTATGGCTTGACCGATTATCTTGTCCTCTAGCCAGGTATCAGGGAACAGTCGTAACATAAAATCCATTGCATTGTTAAAATGTCCAGTATGGCTTGAACGATTAACTTGTACTATAGCCAGGTACAAGGGAACAGTCTTAAAAAAAAACTATTGCATTGATAACATGTACTGTATGGCTTGACAAATTCACTTGGTTTATTACCAGTAAAATATATGACAACACTTATAAAACATAATGAATTGAATGACATTATTACCCATAGCTTGAAATTGGGGAATTAGTTAATTAGGATAAGCAGAATGCTAATCCATTTTATTACTCTCTCTATATACACTTGATGCTTACTAATACAATTTATATCCATATATCTAACATTATTCCCATGCCTCATTCACGCATCTTTCTATTCAAAAATTAGCTAATGTTTAATTATCACCTTTATATTAAGAAAGTGTAACTTACCTGGTATATCGTATAATTGATTGCTTAATCATCAGTGAGTGTAAATTTCCTTAACAAATAAACTTTTCGTAGAATGATATTTTCAATAATTGATAGCTTGGAGCAATTAAGAAAATATATATTAGCCTTGTAATTAGAGTAAAATAATCGAGAAAAGGATATAACTTACCAATAAGGATTCATATCCGTCAAGCTTGGCATATCGAATATGCACCACTGATGAATACAAATTGGCCATGCAGAATAACCCAGTATTATTCTAACACAATAATAAGATTATCCATTACCACAGTACTTGGCAATTAAATGGCAAAATATAAATCAAGAGAGATAATTCCGGTAGGAAAAGAGAGATACCAGGAAGTATTAAGAGTAGAGTAGATATGCATCAACGAAGAGTACAGGACTGAGGGGTATAGTAGAGGAATTGTTTGTCTAATTGATACCAGCAGTTGTTAGCAAGCCAATCATTCAGGTAATATTAAAAAAGATGTGAACATAGAGGGCGAGAGTTAAAGTAAAACTTCAGGATAGATAATATTCTCTGTATAGTTGGGGGTATTGTCAGATGGGAGAAGTGTTAGACCATGAAGTAATGTGACTCGGGATAAGGCCACATAGAGCTGCCCATGAGTGAATGAAGAAGTCCGTAAATCTACAAGAACCTGCTCCAACGACTGGCCCTGAGACTTGTTCAGAGTCATAGCAAACCATAAGCGTACTGGAAACTGAGTACGCTGAAGGATAAATGGGAGATCATCATCTGTTGTGGTAAGCTTAATCCTCGGGAGAAGGCAGTTCTTGCCATTGCAGTTTCGACCCATAATCGCAACCTGCAGGCACTTACGTCGGATTCCTAATACCCTCATCCTAGTGCCATTGCAGAGACCCTCTCTTGGACTCAGATTCCGGAGGAGGATAATTGGGGCTCCAATCTTAAGTCTGAGGCATGAAGGTAGAATAGATGCCAGACTAATACTCTGTAAATATTCTACTGCAAAGGGTTCTGCACCTGCAGCATCCTCTGGAACCTCAACATAGTTGGCAGCCTCAAAGCGGTACTCCTCGCCAGGCATCCTGTCCACCAGGACATCATTGAAATCATTAACGGTATCATTACGGAATGCAAGGATTGCCTGTCCAATCAGTGCATCGTGGCGATTGACTGCATCATTCAATAATTGCTGGGGATACAGCTGATGCCAGAGTTGATCAACAGTAGAGACTCGACGAATATAGCTTGGTAGTTGAAGATGCCGATGAAGTAGTGGGTTCGTAACCATCACCTTCAGGAATGCCAGAAAGACCTGATTGGCATTACTCGCTATAATACGCATACTTCTGGTGAGTTTGAGAACTTGTAGGTTTTCCCAGATTGAGGAATGGCGAATACAGGCAAGGACCATTGCCTGCCGGCTACCACGACTAATAACTGGTAATATCTGAGCAAAGTCCGCACCCAGTACTATTGGAATTCCACCAAAGATTCGGCGCTCTCCACCGTTGCAAACATCATTCAGAGTCCGATTTACAGCCTCAAAGCAAGCCTTATCCTGCATTGGAACCTCATCCCAAATAATCAGAGAGGTTTTCTGAATCAACTGTCCAAGATTGGAGTTTGGAGTAATATTGCAAACAGCATTGACATCGTTCGAGAGAGGTATCTTAAAGCTTGAGTGTGCAGTTCTGCCTCCTGGAAGCAGCTGTGCGGCAATGCCTGAGGATGCCACACATAATACTATCTTCCCTTGCGCCCGGAGGTGACTGCACAAGCAGTTGTAGAGAAACGTCTTACCAGTTCCGGCTGGGCCTTGTAGACATAAGGCTGTTTGTGATTCCTCTCGGTGTGGATCCTGCTCATACCTCTCCACCGCTGCAACAAGTTTATCAAAACTGGCAACCTGTTCCTCGTTCAACTGCTGTCTCATCATACCAGCTAACTCCCGCTGCTGCTCCTTCTCGTATCCCACCTCTTCTTTAACCAATACATTCCCTACTACCGGTCCTTGCATATTGGCCCAATCTAACACTGGATGTGGCATGCCAAACTCAGCTAAGGATTTCCCATACTCATTTAAATGTTGCTGACTATGGTAGAGTCCATAGTCTAGAGCAAGTTCAGCATCCATATCCGCCTCATGCGCGGGAATAACAACCTGACCTGTACCAATCAGGTGAGATAGGTCGTCGCAAAAGCTGTTCCCAAACGGCTGCCATATCTGGACTCGATTGGTAATAGTGATATGTTGCAGCGCCATTGCAAAGAGATGACGAAATGCACGACCCATCATAAACTCCGGACCATCTCTGAACATAGTAACCCACTCTCCATCATCCTCCAACAGGCGCAGTGTGATACAGGCTGCCTTAAAGGTTTGATGCACAACTCTATCCACCGTGCGCAGGTGTTCAAAGCTAGCAGCACCCCTAACAACAGTCCGGAGAATCCGCAAGTAGTAGCGTTCCCGCACAAAAGCGCTAGCTACATACATGCGACCAATTGACATATGCTGCCTTCTTGGTTTCCATGCATCCTTTGGTGTATACATATAGTGTAAAGGAAATTCATGATACAAGTACTGTCTTCCATCTGCCCTCTGGGAATTGTATTTGAAGTAGGCGATCAGAGTGGTGAGGGAGTTATCCATTCGCTGACCCAGGATAGCTGGATCCTCCCGTTCGGAGAAGTATATTGGCTGTTTATTTGCAAGATGTAATGTAAGATGCATGACTGCTGGTTCCTCCCCATGAGTGGGGAATTCAAATAGACGCCACATTGCCTCTGTTGGACCAATATATCTACCATCAAGATATCATTTTATCTCATCCTGCTCTGAGTCTAACATGACTGTAGCGCGATCACCTCCCTTGTAAATGTACTTATGAATGTACTTTACAGCTTTCACAGACCCGCACACTTTAACATTTATATGTGCGTTATAGCGTAGAGACATATATGGACTGTAGGGTATGACTCTTCGATTGTCGATAATAGTACTAAAATCCTCCCCACCCCTTCGAACTGACAATGTATAAGATTAGCCTGTATCTCTCATCCGATAAGTGGGATATCCATCCTCATTGATAATAATCTCTGCCTGGAAAGGACGTTGATAACACTTGCCGCAGGTCTGTACACTGAACAGGTCCAGTCCTTGCATACAAAGAGCGCTTCCATTATGTACTACGCAATGAGTATGTACCATTGTTGTCTCAATAATACCTCTCAGTTCCTGACCGACAGCATCATCAGCTGCAGGAAGCTCTGCACTAATAAAGCGATCTATGTTATCTGCAGTCAGGAATTGATTGTCAGTTCTGAGGAATACCAGGAGGTGTAGATGTGGAAGCCCCCGCTTCTGGTACTCAATTGTCCAAACCCAACCCAGCCAAGGACCAAAGACTTCCTTGTGTCGGATCTGATCAAGCAAATCACGCAGCTTGAGATTGAACACCCTTGCAACAAGATCAGGCCTCTGGGCAGCACTCTCATTGGACAAGAGCTGCTTTTGAATCTCCACCCATTTTGGGTTTGCGGTAAAGGTTATGAAAAGTGATGGTTTCCCAAAGTAACGTACGATTGCCATACTCTGCTGGTACAGCTGTTGCATAAATCTATCGCCTCCCACATAACTCGAGGGCACTACAACCCTCTTTCCAATGCGGTCAAGATCAGCATCACCAGCTACTAAAGTATCCGCAAGACTACCGTAGAGATCTGCGCGGATATTGGCCTGATGCGAACGTATCCAGCTTAGCTTATTCTGATGGCAAACTGCCCAAGCATCCACAACGAATTGCTTGAATAACCTTTGCGCATGAAAGAGAGTTGATGGCTCGTTGGGCCTGGTATGTAGACGGAACCGGTAGAATGTACTCTGGGATAGGTTCTTATTCTAAAGATTCCCCTCCCAATTTTCAAGTGTTCTTCCCCAGTGCCAACCGGGCGCCCCATATGGGAAAAGGAGAACATAGTGAAGAGGAAGATAGGATGCATGATTGGAATTCATGTATGTGAAAGGGTTGGCATGATCATCGTCATCCATCCTTCTTGCCAAAACAAGATCCCGGAATCCTGCACTTCCATACTCCTCAGGCAGAATCATGGAGACTTCATCTGCCGTACGTAGATTCTCACGTCGTAAATCTGCCCCACGTTCAACAACAAGTTGAAGTCGTGGGTTGAGAATTAGGCGAAAGCCGTCCTCGGCTAGTGCAATCTGTGCTAACCACTTCTGAGCCGCAAGGTACATCCTCATCATGGGATTGCACTCCTGGAGCATCAAGGGCAAAGAATGCACGATCTTAGCATCGCGTTCCGGGGCACGTCTTGATCTCTCCTGCGCAGCATAGGCAGCATCATAGAGGTAAATCTGGGAATTGAGAGCATCCCGTCCACCGATAGGGACCAGTGGTCCCTGCCTATGATAGAGTGCACGATGTACCTGGAACAGTTGAAAGCCAGTACCAAGCTCATTCATCCTGTTGTCCATATTGAACTTGATACTGGTGAAGGCAAATAGCTCATTCCACCGACGCAGAATAGCGCGCAATGACCTTCAGCGAGCATTATCTCCACACATCAAGGTATTAAGTGGCTCAGGTAGTGGACGCATTGCCTCAATGCATGCCTTGCCCTGCTTGCAACAGGACTCGTAGCTTGCCTCACCATCACGAGGCTTCTTGGCTGCAGACTCCGAAGCCCAGTGTTATGCATGGCAGCCTGCGCATAGGATATTCATCCTTCCCAGATCATGGCTCCTACACTTTGCTTGCTGGTCTAAGAAGACTAAAGGTATCTGGCATTGCACCAGTGGCCCTCTATGGGCAGCTGCACGTGGCCTTGCTATTACCTCCTCACGCACACTTGCCCCTCGGTTGGCTCGCCTTGATGTCTGTATTGTACCCATATATATTAGCTTTTTGTGCATGCAGCCAATTTAGGTGTATATCCTCTAGCAGATAGACACAGCAGACATATTCTGTACGTTACCCGTGGCACTCCTCTTGTATCAACATCAAACTCTCCAATCACCTTCTCCTGCCCACACCGCATGCGCTTCTGACCTCAGTTTGCAATTTCTATCAACTGTTAGCAATTGTTTCTCACAACCTAGTCACATCACCCCACCTTCTGGTAACTCGTCCAGCACAATCTCAAGTTCTCTCATTGCCACTTCAGTACCTGTCACTTTTCTTTATATTAGATATCACTTATAATAATTGTTAATCAAAATCTACCTTCTGTATTATGCGGTCTATCCACCACATTTCCATCCAGTAATGCCTCATTTTCTTGTGCTGTTCGAATGGTTAGCAAAAGTGATTATACTTTAGATGACTACTATAGCTGCTCGCTCATTCCTTTGCGTTACCCCTACTCCTCCCCTTTCTTCATCATCCATGCACACTTATGTTCTTATTAGTTATAATTAGTTATGATGGGAAGAACAAGTGTACCTCTCGTGTTGTGTCCCTCAACGTCCAATCAATCCCCAAGCTCTTGTGCAACCCGGGGCCTCTTTGGATTCCTTTCCTTGTTCTTTGGTACAAGAAATACTGTTCTTATCAGGTAGTGGGACTGAAAGCAAGGTGGAGAAAGGCTTGTCCTACCAAGCACTCTTGACATGTCCTCAGGAGGCAACCCCTAACTGTGCGCAGGGAAGCAGAGTCAGGCTTGTCACGTCGACAGCGTCCTCAATGTGGCATAGCCAAGTAGGCTTAAGCAACAGGGTGATTAATTGCAACTCAAACTATTAGGAAATATGCGATGGAATCACAAATCTAGGAATGAAAAATGGCGCGTGCTTTGTTTTGAGTCCAGGTAATAAGCATAAGGAGGAGAGTACGGTCGATACGTAAGGAAGAAAGCCTTTCAAATATGGGCCCCGCATGTGGGCATTTTGAGCCTCATGACATGGTGTGATCACAAATGCCCTGTAATATGCCTCTCATCACAGATCAATGAAATCACGAGATTGTCCTTTTTGGATAAGATTAGATGGGACGTTTTTTGGCCAACTGTCCAGTACATAATAAGACTAGAAGCCCCTCGACCGAGCGGTCAAGCCTATACTTTGATGTTTACTATTTGTATTTATCTTAAAGTACAACTTGGGGATGTTTTGTTAGTAATAATTGAAGGAGCAGCTCCTTGACTGACCGGGCAAGTGGTGAGTTTGATATATTGACTTTGATAGTATGTAAAAGCTTGAACAAAATTATAGCTAGATATGCCAGTTACTGTATTAGCATCAACTGTCGCACAGGCCCTCGCAATTGTCATCACCTGTGTTACTGCCTCCCTCATGCTGTGTTCATTTTCCTGGATTTCCTATTGAATACGGGATGAGGCTCACCGAATCTAGAACAAGGTTTCCCAACTGATATACTCTGCCACTCCCCATGAGTAGACCATGCTGGATCAAAGTAAGAAGCGGAGTGCGAGCAGTAATACTGGTCTACTACAACGGCGATTTTGACCAGTTGCTTGAATCACAGCAGCCGGGGAACAGATAGGTAATGGAGTAAGGCTTCGAGTAGAAGCAGGAGACAGCATGTCTCAGCGGGCATGCATAGTGTTCGATGGAGAGGTGTAGTAGTACGATTGTTGTTGCTGCCACTACCGTTGTTGATATTAATAGTATGGTGGCAGTGTTGGCCTTCTCAGAGAGTGACAACCCGGCTGGGGAGATAGGTGGAGAGAGCTGTGATGATGGTTGGGACATTGTTGATATGTTGGTTATTGAACGGTGTACCGTGCAGTAGAATGTCCAGCAATGTGTTGATAATTGCACTGGTTGGAAGCGTTTTCGCTTTGCTCAACCAGTGGTCCCAACCGTCCCAGGCAGGATTGGTATGGACTGCTGGGCAAGTTACTCGTCCTCGATATTTACTAAAGGACTGCAGATGATGGCAGGGCCCTGCACTCTTACTGGAAATGATACCTCGTGGTAGGGCCCACTTGTCTTTTGAATTGACGGACGTCACCTGCAGGGCCCGGCCATTATTAGTGAGGCCTGTCGTCACTTGTAGGTACCTGCCATCACATGCTCGGCCCAGGTGTCCTGAGTGGGGACAGGCGTTACCTGTATATTAGAATCAAACTGTTTTCCTTCTTTATAGTAACATAGACCTCACACTAATCAGATTTAAAAATCCAACATGAACTAAGACACGGATAGGGCTCGGCGATCCCTCCCGGGCATAGATCTGGACCTACTACAATTTGGCCTGCGTCCGACGCAAACGCCACACACTTGGTGTCTGTCCCGTCTTAGGCTAAAGACGGACAGACTGGATACTTGGGAACAGTGTGCTCAACTCTCTAAGTCAACCCAGAGGTTCATCAATGTCCGGTTAGGTGAGGGGTAGAGAGGTGTGACCACAACTCAGGCTTTTCTCATCGAATATTAAACTCTGAAGCCAACCTCTTCTTCATCTACGTGCCAAAAGCAATCTTCCACATCTTCCTTCCTGCTTCGAGGCAGGCATCGTCCAGTGTATCCTACTCATCTAAGGTTGATTTTGTACCCGCTTTGGCAGAGGTAATCACAGCCTGAGCACCGAACGGGTTGTGTTACACCTCCGTTTCCCAACAACTGTTGCGCCAGCTCTGTGAACTCTAATAATTCATGGGACATTCCTGATCCATAGACCGTTCACTAAATGTTGGTTATGCATTGCTTTATGATTCAATATCCCCTTTTCAGCAACACGCAAGGTGGTATACACACGAACATGACTTCCGCAAGCTTTCTTGGCCGGGTCTATTTCCACTTTATCCACGAACACCCAACTCTCAACTTCCAACTATCATTCTCTAGCTTTATCTTCCCACTCCTACTCCTTGTAGTTCACTCCTCTCTGAAGCCCTTCATGAACACCTTGTTCACGACCGCCTGTATGGGGTTTCCACACTTCTTTAGTACTGCATCAGCATATGCTTCCACTTGGTGTGGCTGTAGCTATGTTATGGCCGGGTCAGAGCATCCCACCCACGCAATACTGCTGATACGGCAGAGCTAGTCATTGCCGGAAAACAGAGGGTCGAAGTGGATTATGAAATCGATATTCAAAATACTCAGTCCATGGGCAGAAGCTGGAGCGCCGAATGGGAGAGAGGGAGAGATCGCGTGTGCCAATGAGTGGAGAGTGGAGGTTCGGAATGTTTGTGGAGACGGGCGGTCGTGTAGATGTGTGAGCCTTTAGTGATTGCAGGATTGTTGGGCAAAGGCTGTTTTGCTGGCCTTTCTGCGGGATCTGTTTCAGTTCTCGAGCATTAGGTTTGCAGGGCTTTTTTCAGACCTTTTTGTCCTTGCAGGTTGCCTGTATTTTGGGGGCGTTTTTGGTGGCTCAGTACCTGAACTATCCCTGGACGAATGAGAAAATAGTTGAAAGTGCAAGCGAACCATGTCTGAGCAGGAGAAAAAAAGCCTTAATCGCGGGTCTGGCCTCTGTCATACAAGAGCCATGTTAAGTATCGCATTGAACTCGACCAACCTCAACTTTGCCAGAACCAGGCTTACCCAAAATTACTGTACACAGGACTCCTGATATTCCCTGCAGAATTCGCTGGTTGTGGCGTGGACAGTGGCGTAGAAGCCGAAGTGTCTAGTCCACTTTGCCACATTCTCATCATCATGTGGAACCGAATACAAGGTACGGAGAGACTTATGATCCTGTGCACGACTTGTAGCTAATAGGTCAATAATTCCTAGGCAAGTCCCTTCGTAGATGAAAGCATCCCTGTCAGTAGACATTAGTTTAGGCATTGCCGATAGTTAGATGGGGGTGGGCCTTTGGAGAGATCGCTTTGGTGTCATGGTGATTAGCGAGTATGGGGGATAATTCTAGTGTTGTAAGAGTGTTAGATCCAACTACTAACGGTCAATTCGGTGGGTCATTCACAACCCCTTCTTTCTGTTTGTTGACTGTGAGAGGGCGCGCAGTATTGGGACTTCCAGTTCATAAGAAGGAGACGATTTCTGCTGTCAGGACGGCCTGAGGTGAGGGTTTCTGTCCATTTTTCATTAGTGCTCTTATTGAGAGTCTCAAAGCTGGGGTAGGGGTGGCTCACTTGACACAGTACAGTCACACCGGGGTATCACGGAATGCACTGAACCGGACGAATACAGTCGCAGCTCTGGAGTGTCATTCAATTCACCCCACTGAACCGGAAGCAGGTAAGTTTCGGATTGGTATGACATCCTGGATCATACCACCCCTGGGTCTCATAGAAAGTTGATCTGCTGAGCCGGATCCCTCCTGGGCTGCCAGGTGAACTAAGCTTGAAAAGGAAAGAAAGGGCTTGAATAGGGAGGGGTGTGAAGAGGAACTTGATGGAAATCAAGGAAGGCAGGCTAGGAGAAAAGGTAGCAGGCGGGTTCTGATGTATCTCTACTGGAAAGACCGGTAGAGAATCTGGTTTTTAAGTAGGAAGCGCTCATATCCTGCATTCAGCCAATTGCCATAATTCCTACACAAAGGTCGGAAAGGAAAGTGGGATTGACAACTTTGCAAAAGTACAAACAGTGCGGTAAATTCTGGAGGGAGTGGGAGTCAGGGTTCTTTGAATAACCTGCCATTATTCACGATACCCCGTCGTTTCAAATACCCCGATGTCACGGAAGAAATCAGCGAACAATAGTGATGCGGGAGAGCGGGGTGCGACTGTACTGGGAGAGCGTTAAGGAGACTCAGAGCTGCCGCGGTGGAACTGGAAGGGTTGGGTGCAGGAGGGAAGGAGAAGTGTGCGGTATGATAAACTACCATCCCCCCGCTCGAGACCTCGAGCCCGTCTGCTCTCTGATATAGTATATCCAATTGATATTTGTATTAATTGCTTGTAGAATATTGGTAGTACAACTATATACTGAAGTAGGATTCCATGATTCCCCATTGTTGTACCATCAAAATATTTTCACTATCAGGTAACAAAACAGCAGTCACACGGGTATTTACACACACCTAACATTCTTTGCCCTACCATGATCTGATGGGTTAACAGTCACAAAATAGTCACAAAGTAGACAACAATATAGCAGTCACACAGGTAGGCATACACACGAATCAACAAAGTAAAAACTATATAATACACAAAATCATTTAATTTCTACAACAACTTCTCACTCTCCTACATTCCTCTCTATTTTTATCCTATGCACTCGTGCAGAGTACCATACATTATAGCCAGGTGTATGAGACCTGTTATAAAATCTATTGCATTGATAAAATGTTCAGTATGGCTTGACCGATTAACTTGTGCTATAGCGAGGCACAAGTGACCAGTTGTAAAAGAAAATCCATTGCATTGATAAAATGTTCAGTATAGCTTCACCGATTAACTTGTGCTATAGCCAGGCACAAGTGAACAGTTGTAAAACAAAAACCATTACATTGATAAAATGTTGAGTATGGCTTGACCAATTAACTTGTGCTATAGCCAGGCACAAGTGAACAGTCGTAAAAGAAAAACTATTGCATTGTTAAAATGTCCAGTAGGGCTTGACAGATATAATTACTTTATTGCCCAATAAAAGCTAACGATTATAAAAGAAAATTGATTAAGTCAAATTATTATGTATAGCCGGAAATTGGAGAATTTATTAATTATGATAAGCAGAATGCTAATCCTTTTCATTACTCTATCTACACATCGATTATTTCGAATACAATACCCCTCCATTCCTTCCACATTATTTCTGAGTTTAATCCATCAGATTCCTGAATTTAAAAATTAGGTGGAATTCCATTATGAGCGTTATATTCAACGAGTAGTGTAACTAACCTACTAAATCCTGCAATTGATTGCTTACTCATCACTTGGTGTGAATTGTCTTAACAAATCTATTATGGTGGGAGTCGTCTATAATGTAGACCACTGGTCGTTGCAAAATGTAATGCCTTATATAATCCGGGTCAGGTGTATTGTATTACAAAGTCTAATCATAAATGGTAGGGGTTTGAGTCTGAGGGCAAAAAAGTGTGTTATATTTATTTTATTATTTTTTGGATGATTGGAGTAATCAACTATTCCAATTATCTTACAAGCAAAACAAAACTGTCAATTGATTTTCTGTTATTTCACTTCAATTGATCACCCAAATGGTTATCACTATTACAATTACAAAATGAATATCTCTGATAATAGAAACGAAGTACGCTTGGCTCAAGCCAATGGTGGATCAGATTCCACCCTGATGCCACTTGCACGCTCAGCATCTGCAAATGCAAGCACCATGAGATCCAGAGCAAGAAGAGAAAGACTTAGACAAGCTCAAGCTATTGTAAGTATTATGCTCCTAATAGTTAAATGCAAGATGTTTCTGGGAAAGGATATATAGAATAATGAAAATTAATGATTATGTAGACAAATCCAGTTATTTCCAAAGTTCCAACAGTAAATGCGCTGCGTGTACACAAATTTGGGGAACGACAAGCAGCAAAAAAGGCCAGCCAGGTACTCAACTCCACCGCAGCTGATAAGTTGAGAAGCCCCATCCCATTAGAAAGTCCAGAGACACCAACTCCCGTGTCCATTGACCATGAGTTACATTGCGATTACAAATGCTGGCCCCGACGGCCAATGGTCGTTGATAAGTCCTGTTCCCGTCACTTGAGCATTCTGCAGGCTGCGTTTAAGTCTATGAGTAAGCAGGTCCTATATCGAAAAGATGTTCAGGAGAAGCGACCTACCAGACTTTGGTTCAAATGGCACTATCAGGTGTTTCTGTTTTTAAAACTTCAGATCAAGCAGGAGCAGCATGCACTCAGAGGGCAAGATCAGTTTACTGGAATCAGACCCAGACTCCAGTCTCGTAACCTTTTTGCCCAGCAGGTGGTGGATGGTGGTGGATAGGGCAGCCGTGTCCAAGACCGTAACATGTCCTGTGAGGTCCAGTGGGTTAAAAAGCAGTTTATCCCAACCCCTGGACAGGGAAGACATCGAAAGGTTCTGAGTTTATTGGAGGATCTGGATACAATTCTGGCAGTACGACAATATATACTGCATGTTGGTGATAGTAAGTAATTTCCAATCCCACTAGCTTTGCTTCTCTCTCATTAAAAACCATCTAACTTTAAGTAATAGAACTTACAGCACATGGACTTGCAAAAGCCATTGTGATGGACTGGCGAAATTCCGATAATGATTCTGATATTGGCAACAGATCAACCAACAGCGTTTCCAGGGAGGTGGAGAAGACGATTGCATCAACCACTGCTAGAAGATGGCTTCACAAGCTTGGTTTCAAGTACAAGAAGTACAGAAAGGGTATATACAATGATGGTCATGACAGATCAGATGTTAAGCACTATCGCGACAGTGTATTCCTTCCTAGAATGGCATCCTATGAGGGTCAGTTCATTAAATAGGATAAAAACCTACATGATGTTTCTAATCCAGGCGATCAATCAGGTGAAATCCAACCAGTTATACTAGTAACACAAGGCGAGTGTACCTTCAACTCGAATGATGGCAAACACACTATCTGCGTGCCAGTGCATTCTGAACACAAACCATTAAGGAAACAGGGACGTGGCCAAGGACTCCATATCTCAGACTTTCTTACCCCTATTGCTCGATTGGGGGATGGAGAAGCTTGTGTAACACCAAAGTGTGGAGGGGATACCTGGTGGACTGGGGATAGATTGCTAGACCAGATGATTAATAAAGCTATCCCTGCTTTTGAGGCCCAGTTTCCCGGATGCAAGGCACTATTTGCCTTTGATAACTCAAGGAATCATCTGAACTTTGCCGACAATGCTCTTCGTGTCTCGGAAATGAATCTGGAGCCTGGGGGGACTAAGATGAACATCATGAACGACACATATGTCCTTGATGACAAACATGCAGATAGTGGTTATGTTCAGTCACTGGTTTGGCCAAATGGAAAACCCAAGGGTCTTAAGATAGTACTTATGGAGCGTGGTTTATGGCCGATAAGTGGACAACATTTTCTCACCCAGTGTTCAATCAAGTCAGCGTCTAGCAAGTCAACAAAACCTAATCCCCGCTGTTTGAATGGAGGACCCTGCTGTGAACCAGCACTTCTTGCAGTACAGCTTGCCTTTCGCAATCAAAAATCTCAAGTGGAAGAGGCTATCCTGAATGCTGGCCATGATGTAATATTTTATCCTGCATTCCATTGCGAACTGAATTGTATTGAGTATTTCTGGGGTGCGGCTAAGAGGTATACACATGAAAACTGCGAGTATGATTTCGAATCACTTAACAGGTTAGTGCCTGAGGCCTTAGCTGGGGTGTCAAAAGAATTAATCTGGAAATACTGGGCATGGACTGAGTGGATTATGGATGCATATCGATTGGGCGTAATATATGCGTCTCCTCAATATGATCATCTTGTGAGCAGAAGGTATGCCTCACACCGTCGCATTATCAGGCAGTTGAAACCTAAGTGTATTTGTTATTACAATTGCTTGTAATATTTACTGATATTAAATAACAATATTTTTCATCTTATTTGTATATTCTTAAAAATCTATCCATTATTTATGTATTAAATATATAAAATGATATATGAAATCTTTATGATTTCAAATCAATATCATAATTGTAGCAATAAACCCTGAGGTTGAAACCCCTGAGTTCTGGGTTTGTTATAAAAGATACGTGATCGAGATTATATAAGGCATTACATTTTGCAACGCCCAGTGGTCTACCTTATAGACGACTCCCACCATACCAACAATATACTGGTAGGATGTAAAATTACACCATGCATAGTTGGGAGTAATTAAGAAAAGGTATATTAGTTATTTAATTAAATTGAAGAAACAGAGAAAAGGATATGACTGACCCATAAAAATACATATTGGGCAATCTTGAGATATTGCAAATCCAGGATTGAATTAGCCAAATTGGTGGCAGAATAGGAACCTGATTGTTCTAAGATGCTGATAATATAATCGATTAGCATAGGAGATCTTAATTCAAAGATAAAAGAGGCGGAAATAAAAGTATTATAGCAGAAAATGAAAAATACCTTGAGGTCGTAGGGGAGTAGTAGATAGGCATATTTTTGGGAGAGGTACAGTTTGGGATATGGTGGAGATTGTCAATCTAATAGATGTAAATTGATGTTAGTAAGAAAACTACGGGGAGAAAAGAAAACAAGTTTAAAACTGACGCGAAGTCAATTAAAGTAGAACTTCAGGATAGACAATAATGTCTGTATGATTTAGGGTATTCTCTGATAGGCGAAGTGTTTGACCATCAAGTGAGATGACTCGGGATAAAGCCACATAGAGCTGCCCATGTGTGAAGGCAGGAGAGTGTAAATCTACACCAACCTGCACCAAAGTCTGGCCCTGAGACTTGTTGACAATCATAACGAAGCATAAACGGACTGGAAACTGATGTAACAATCCTATTGTTGAGTACGTATGCAACAGGCAACGACTGTCGTCTCCTACGTAAGCGAGTCTCGCTTTTCTGCACCAGGGCGTAGGGATGTAATATCTTCGCAGAGAGTACGGAACTGTCTTGCTGGTCTTGAGGGGATCGTGAGGGGTACTATCTCTTTAGATAGTAGAATGGGTGGATTGTCGTGCTTGATAGAACTATCACAATAGTCCTATGTTCGGGCAACCTGTCGAGACTATCACAATAGTCTCCAGGTTCTTAGGGTATAGGCTTTCGTAGAGGAGGAGTGTATGTAAAGAGAGTAAAGCGTAATCGTATTGCAATATCTTGAGTATAGAAAAGTACTTAGATGGTTGCGTGAAGATCCTATCCCTTGGTCGGAACCAAGTACCTTATATAGGCATCTTCTCACAACCCTAACCCTCGTGACTCGTCACCATCAGTAGCATGGCCCCCATGACTAATAATTAGTCATGGTGCGAAATCCATGAGCTGATTCTTACGAATCAACTGAGTACCTCCTCTTTACTCAATCCAAACCAATAAACTCGATCATGCGCTCGAATGAGTCGCATGTGTGAAACCCATAACTCGTAAATGCGCAGTCATGTGCAAAATCATTACATCGTATGACGTCACGATCGTGAGGTCATGAAACCATTAACCCATCATAATCAACCAATGACTCACAAGTGCGTAGTCATGTGAAAGCTATCAGTCAAATGACGTCATAGTGCAAAACGCAACATATGTTATGACTAATAAGTATTAGTCATGTGAAATCTGCCTTGCTCAGTCACAATTTGTGACATTAGCTCCCGTCTCCCCCTAGCATCGGTCCCTCGATGCTAATTGCCCAAATCGAGCAACCTCCGCCCAGCTCTTCTCAACTCTTTCTTTAGCTCGTGGTTCCGTTGCTCGAGCTTCTGGTTTCCTTTCCTCGCCTCGTCCACCTCTCTCGACAACCTTCCTAGGCTGAATCCCGCTCCTGCCACCGTCCTGCGAAGTCCTTGGACGTCTTCCTGGAGGCGGTGTATCTGGGCTTGCTGGTCCGCTACCATCCGTTGGTAGTCTTCGATGCTTTTTTGGGATCGTTCCCTTCCCTCCAACAGTTCTCTGATCCGCCTGTGTAAGGCCTCGATGTCGTGTTCTGTTTTTTCGCTCCCCTCCCTCTCCTGTCGTGTCCCCACGACGCCTTTCCTTCCGACATGATATTTTGGGTCTCGGTGGTACCGGTGCCAGTGTCAGAGCTCCTTCTTTGTTCCGTCTTTTTGCGGGTAATACCCTGCGTCCACTTTGTATTGGACGTGTGCCGGGCACTTGTCGTTGTAGCATTCCTTCCAGTCTCTGGTGGAATGCCTTGCCTTCCGCCCCTGGTTTTTTGATATGTGGACCCTTTGGTCTTCCGGTGCTGGTGCCTTCGTTTCGTATGGCTGGTTCCAACCGGATTGCGTAGCATTGGACTTCTTGGGGTACCATGCTCGTGCTACTTTCTCGCTGTCGTGTACCCAGCAGTTGTGGTTGTAGCACCCCGTCCAGTTGAGCGCATCGTGTTCTTTCTGCCTTCGTGTCGCTTCTTCCCAGGCTGAAGGTGAGCGGTATGGCGGGCTTGTCGGCGTCATTTCCGGCAAGCCTATCGTGGTTCCCTAGTTTTCCTGCGGGGTTGGTGTCTTTGGTGGGCGTGGAGGGGCTTCGTCCTGGTTCTGCGTCTGCGATACGGAGACGAGCACGCCTCCGTTCCCCCGTCCCTCGAGTTCGATCCAGGCGCGGCCTGCTTGGGTAGCGGGAGTGGAAGTTCCGCTTTGCGAGGTCTGCATTTTCGAAGTTATCGGCGGGGTACCAGGTTTTGTCGTGTTCTGGCGAATATCCTGTCCACTTAGCTCTAGATTGGAGCTTGTTGTAATGTAGACGTGAGTCGATGATTCCTTCGAGTTCGTATTCTGGTTCTCCTTCAATGATGATAGGAGGAGGAGGTTCCGATCGTTGTGAGGGAAGCTTGTTATCGTTATAAAGCTCGAGAAGAGAGATGTGGAATGTGTTGTGTATTCTCATCGAGGCCGGGAGATCCAGCTTATAAGCGCTGGTTCCTATTTTCGCCAAGATTTTGACTGGTCCGATTTTCTTGTAATCGAGTTTCTTGCATGGTCTGGTGGTCCTGATATTTCTTGGTAGTAACCACACCATGTCTCTTTGTTGTAAATGGGGATCGGGTTTTCGCTGTGCATCGTAGTAGTCCTTATGTCGCATCTGGGCTTCCGTCATTTCTGCTTGTAATGTGTCATGTAATTGACTCATGTCTTCTGGTGACGTCGTTTCTCCTTGGATCAGGTGTCCGATTGCCTGATAGTCGGGGTTCGTTCCGTAATTCGCGAAGAATGGCGTGTGCTTGATGCTTTCTTGATATCCATTGTTGTAGGCGAATTCTGCCTTTGGTAGGAGCTCCTTCCAATTGTCTTGTTGATAGTTGACGTAGGCTCGGAGGTATTGTTCCAAAGTGGAGTTTGTCCGTTCCGTTTGCCCGTTCGTCTGCGGATGGAAGGCCGTTCTGAGCCTTCTTTCTATCCCCAATCTCTTCGTGGTTTCTTTCCATAGGTCCGATGTGAATATCGAGCCTCGGTCCGTGATAATGTCTCGTGGTAGCCCATGCAGTCTGAATATTTCCCTCATAAAGGTTTCTTGGAACTGCCGCGCGTTTATGTCTTTTGTGCTTTGTATAAAATGAGCCATTTGCGTAAGCCTGTCGATAACGATTAGGACTGCATCTGATCCTTATGATAGTGGCAAGTCTGTGATGAAATCCATTGATATTGATTTCCATGGTCGATGGGGGGCCTCGTTAGGCTTCATTAACCCATAAGGTGCGTGTCGTACGACTTTTGTCCGTTGACAAATGTCGCAGTTCTTGACGTATTGCTTGATTGTTTCTCGCATCCTTGGCCAGTAGTATTTCCTTTGGACGAGTTCCGTGGTTTTGGCTGTTCCTCCATGTCCGGCCTGAAGAATGTCATGGTGTTGTCGTATAAGCTTTGTCCTTATTCCTTCGTTGTTAGGAATCCAAATCTTTCCCTGATGCCAGAGGTATCCGCCTTTCCATCGGCACAATCCTAAGGCCACCCCTTTCATTTCTTTGCTTCCTTGGTTCAGTGCTTCTCTTATTGCTTGGATTTCCTTATCCTTGGCCAATTCATTGCTGATTTCCTTGTCGTTATTTGTTTCGAACGTCGTTGTTTCCATCCCCTGTATGGTGGTGTCGAAGTATTTCTCTTTTGGCAAAAGGATTCTTTCTTTTTGTGTGAGCCTTTCGTCGCCTTCCTGGGGCATGTCTGCCTTTCGTCTCCTTCCTGGGGCATGTCTGCCTTTCGTCTCCTTCCTGGGGCATGTCTGCCTTTCGTCTTGTTAAGGCATCCGGCTTGCCTCCTTCTTTTCCGGGTCGGAACTCAATTTTGAAGTCGAAGCCGCTTAAGACTTCACTCTATTGTATTTGTCGGTCGGTCAGTTCCTTTGTTGTTGTAAACCTTATTAGGTTTTTGTGGTCGGTTAGGACCTTGAAGTGCTGTCCACTCCCTCTGAGGTATCGCCTCCATGCCTTGAGTACTTGAACTATGGCTAATAGCTCCTTGTCGTGTACATCGTAGTTGCATTCGGCAGGTGTCATGGTTTTCGACCGATATGCTATCGGCCTCCATTTCCCATCCTCGTCATGTTGAGATAGTATGCCTGATCTTACATATTTCGAGGCTTTGGCTTCGACCAGGAGTGGTCTCCCTGGTTTAAAGTATGTCAACACTGGGGTTGAGCATAACTTCTGTCGCAGTTCATCGAATGCTGCTTGTTCCTTGTCTCCCCATTCCCATTTGACGTCCTTCTTGGTTCTGTCGTGTAGGGGTTTGGCTGTTCTGCTGAATCCTTCGATAAATCGTCGATAGAAGTTGCAGAATCCCCTGAATTCTTGAATTCCCTTTTTGCTGGTGGGTGGTTTCCAATCCCATATGGCTGCCGTTTTGATAGGGTCGACTTTGACTCCTTCATTGTTGATAATAAATCCTAGGTATTCCGTTTCTCCTTGGTGGAACTCGCATTTCGACGGTTTGAGTTTCATTCCTTGCTTCCGTATGGCACGGATGATGGCTGCCACATCTTTTTGGTGCTGTTCCAGACTATCCGAATATATGAGGACATCGTCCAAATATACTATGCAGCATATGTCGATATATGATTGCAAAGTCCTGTTGATCCATCTCTGGAAAGCCGCTGGTGCATTGGTTAGCCCGAAGGGTATAACCAAATATTCGTATGTGCCGTATTTCGTGGTGAAGGTTGTTTTCCATTCATCTCCTTCCTTGATTCTAACCTTGTGATAGGCATCCTTGATGTCCAGCTTCGTGTAATATTTGGCTGTTCGTAGCCTGTCCAAGGCTTCTCCTATTAGTGGTAGAGGGTATCGGTCCTTCTTGGTGACGTAGTTGAGTGCCCGATAGTCGACACATAGCCGGAGCTTTCCATTCTTTTTCTTGACGAACATGATGGGAGATCCTCCGTCTGAGTAGGTTTCTCTTATCCATCCTCTTTCTTGGTTTTGCTTGATGTAGTTCCAGAGTTCTTCCAGTTCGTCCTGGGAGAGCGCGTAAATTCTTTTGACTGGCAGTCCTTGTCCTTCCTCCAGCTTGATGTCCAGGTCCACTCCTGGTCTGTGAGGCGGTAGCTTTGTTTTTTCTTCTTCCTCGAATACGTCCAAGTATCCGTGGTATACTTGAGGCACCATTTCTTCCAGCTTTCTTTCCTTCTGGTATTTTCCGCTTTTGATGGCTAGCTCGGTGCTAATGTTGACCGATTCTAGGCTTATTCGTCCTTCCTTTTTGTTATATTTGAGGATCCCTGTGGTCGTGTCGGGTCGTCTGTAGAATTTCCCAAAAGCTCGTGCGCTGATCTCGCAGATCTGTGCTTTGGAAGTTTCCGTGCTTCCAAATCCTTGTTGACCTCGATCGGTCTCTTCCAACCTAGGGACTTGGTAACAGTCGCTTTCGAATATTTTCTCCGTGATGAGTTGTGCGATTCGATCGCCTTTTTGGATTTCGTAATCCTGATCGCTCATATTGGCTAGTACCACCTTGATTTCGCCAGTATAGTCGGAGTCGATCACACCTGCATTGACACCAATTTGATGTTTAACTGCCATGCTGCTTCGTGGTGCTATCCGTCCATAGGTTCCTTTAGGTGGTGTAATTGATATTCCTGTTGGGACAACCTCTTGTCCTCGTGCGGGAATAGTCCTTTCTTCGTTTGCGTACAGGTCGTGTCCTCGGGCGGGAATAGTCCTTTCTTCGTTTGCGTACAGGTCGTGTCCTGCCGCCTTTGCCGATCCTCGAGTCGGTATTCTTGCTTGACGATCAAGTAACCTAACTTGGATCCCCTGATCTTTCTTGCTTTGGGTCGCACCGAACTCGACTTTCAAGTTCTCTTCTCGCGCCTCGTCTTCAGGTATTGCATATAGCGTTGGTGATTCTTTTAAACACCCTGTCGTACACCGTTCGCTTTCGAAGGTGATCTTTCCTTGGCCCCAGTCGATTCGGGGACTGTGTTGCTTTAACCATGGCATCCCGAGGATGACCTCATGGTTGGGTAGTTTAGCCACTTGGAAGGTCGCCAATTCCCTATGGC
>Ga0307509_10001410_pt1 | contig 40614 bp, 38 predicted proteins | sample 10_EM_MG_FD_202245 | JGI IMG/M metagenome (GOLD analysis project Ga0307509, IMG submission 202245) | Populus trichocarpa ectomycorrhiza microbial communities from riparian zone in the Pacific Northwest, United States - 10_EM | ecosystem: Host-associated > Plants > Roots > Unclassified | place...
GGGGTTTTTCCCGTTGTGTGGGTTTTTCCTGTTTTGTGTGTTTGTGCGCTCTCTTCTGTATTTAGTCTGAGCTACCAGTAGAGAGCTTCCTGTATCGTACATCGAACATCCACATCGTTATCATCATCACATGCCGGAACCACCACCTACGTGCTTTTCTCCGTGCTTCGCGCCGTTACCTACGCTACCCCAGTTATCATTGGGTTGTGAGCGAGCTGCCATCAGAGTGTTGCTATCATTATATACCACCTGGAATGGACATGAGGGAGCTGTGAAAAAACTGTTCGGGTGGGGTGAGGTCTGCCCGGACGGGACAGATAAGTATGGCCGAACACCGCTCCAGTATGCCGCACAGTGTAGACATAAAAGTGTGGTAGTGCTGCTGCAGTCACACAAACCAGTTACGCCTAGTACCACTTGAGGCCTAGGAGACACCGCCATGCGGAAGCAGCACCCGTTCCTCCACTCCACGGCATGTCATTCATAGTTATTGCCCCTGGACATGGCCCTCTGCCAATCAAGCAAATCCCATGAAGGGAGAATGCAGATATCTGCTATACCCTCCTGCGCCTTCCGGGCCATTGTCTTTCGTTGGATGAGGAATTATGGGTTTTTGCTCACAAAGTTCCGTGGAGCGCGGTTCGTAGAGATAAAGATTTCTATTGCTGCAAGAAGATGGAGTTAATAGCTTGCTGATTTCACTCTTCTCTCTCTCTAAATTCTTGCTTGCGTGTCTTCTCTTTCTTGTATACACCCCCCTCAAAGGATATATAAATAGTTTAATATGGTGTTTTTTATATAGAAGAGTATTGTGTAGGATAGTGCAAGGGTTATTGGAGCGATTTTCGGCAACTCTATATTGACTACACTTCCGATGGAAAACTGGCGACTATAAATGATATGGCTTAATGAAGTCCCATATTATCCTTAGGGATACCTGCTAGTTACCCAAGCTAAGAGGTGAGCAAGTGAGCAATGAGGGTGGAATGGGTGCAGCGCGTTGGCTTTCTGCTCCCTCGTTAGTCTCATTCATCCTGCAGTCAATTTGGTAACATAGAATGAGCAGCCGGGCAGGTCATGAAGTGGATATTCTGTAGTAGGTACTCATCAACTACAAGATTCTCCTGGTAGAAGCAGCGTTAGGCTTCCCCAAAGGTCAACATCCCCATGGTACAGGATCCCTTGCGGGACTGGCGGAAAACAACAACCCCGGACAGCTTGCCGAAAGGCTGCACAACTAATGAAGGAAAAGAAACAGCTAAAAAACATACCAGATTGGATTGAGATGACTGGGCCAGCTAGTCCGGAAGGAAAGTGAGGAACTCACTAAACCACCTACGGATGTGCTGGCTACGAACAGGGTAAGTGATATATAGCACCAAAAAGAGGACAATTCCGGAAATACGACGAACCCAAAGAAGCAACGTGTTCAGAAGCTGCGTGCTCCAATAATATCTGAGACTCCAGGGCCATCGTGACCCTTAAAGCGCTTGCCCTATAGCCTAGACCGGCCAGCATAAAGGGCTAAACAATCCAAGTCAACTGTCTCTGGTAAAGTGACATAGGCCGCGAGAGAACAAGACACCAAGCACGGATATACTAGGGCTACCAGCATAAGATATCAAGAGAGGTATTGACTGCCGTGTGCCAAATCACTGCCCAGTGCACACCTCTAACTTTACTCCCATGCCGAATGATCCCAAGCGGCCAGCCCGTCCGGCTTTGGGCCAGGCTGGACTGATCCAAGCTTTTACAGAGATAACCGGGCCGCCCTTGGGGAAACGCCTTTCCAAAATCAAAGAGGGGCCCCAGGTGGGTCGCTCCTAGGCTTCAGGCTATTACTCGAGTAGAGAGTAATAAATACCATGAGTTTTATTTAACACCATGTTACGCCAAAGCTACACCCTACCGTATAGTATATTCTCAAATAATATAATCAAGCCATGTGCCACGAGTAATACACGCTATATACTATTAGAGAATTTAATATATATATATATATATATATATTACATTAACGTTACTAACCAACCTCTACTCTATGGGCAAGTACAGTTTCCTTCCTTTCCATTCCTTCCTTCTTAAGTTTCCTCCTTTTAGTCACCGATAATCACTCGCAGCCCATTAGCGATGATTGTTGGAAGTATTACTTCAGTGTGATCTGTGGTAAAGCTATGTTCGGCCAGAGGCCAGGCTACTTGGGACATGGGGAACTAGGAAGTAACTAGAGTCATGTTGATGTATGATGATTATGCGGATGGCTATAAGTACCGCAGTCTTTGATGCGTCTATAGGCGATCAAGCAAGATAGAATCTATCTCTTTCTTTCTCTTATTGTTCAAGTCCTATCACTTTGCACTTCATCTCTGATCTCTTCAGTGCGACCTCCGACAATGATGTTGGAAATGATCATGATATCAGCGCCTGGATTGTATTCTGTTCAACCCTCCAAAGAGCTGCAGTAAAGGCTTTAGGGTCAAGTCAATATGGATGCAATCACGGCCGCGGTAATGTTACTTTGAAAATACCTGCTGTACCTGCAAGTCCTTCTCCGAGTTCTCTAGGTGGCTTAGCCAGGATTCAGCAAGTTACATAGTAATGCCCCAGCCGCGCCAGCACAATTGAGGAAGTGGAAACTAAATAGGTAAGATCATGGATATATTCCCCATGTTGCAGCTCTCTCATAGCACCGGGTTCCTTGGAATATAACCTCTGCCTGCACTGGAATCTCAGGAAAGTGGCGAACGTAGCCGGGCACAATACATCTGTAACGGGGCACCCTATAGAGAGGTGAACTCTAAGTTTGCGACTACACCAAAAGCTCCAAGTAGGGGATAAAGATGAGGTAAATAATTCAAAAGAATCAAACGGTAAAACTTAATATAGTTAAGCTCGAAGGTTGACTCAAAAAAGTTCTCTTGAGGAAAAGTTGGTTTTCGAAGTAGAATGCCAAATGCTTAAACTTAAGTAGATATCAGATTTAAGCCTTTGACATTCACCACTACTCCGACCTTGTGCGAGTACCCTGTCCTGCTCAGGGCTTGTCCAAGGTCTACCCTCCATCAGGAATTATCCTGCCTGAAGTATCAGACCAACTCGGGTATACTTAACTCCGTCAATAGGATATGAGTTTCTGCAATGCATCTTCAATGCAACGGCAGGTGGAAAAACTCTTCCTATCGAAGTCATACCAGTGGCTAACTGTTATGACAACAACAGGAGTCAATATCTAGGTGGTGGACTCACTGGCCCAGTCGTAGCTTCAGCTATTCAAGCTATGCAGTTCATCATTTAATCTATGCGACTACTCAATGTGATTATTGTTGGATAGTAGCCTATAGGGCATGGGGTTATATCGGGCATGTGGCTTTGTGGTTCTGACGTTTGTGCACCTGGCAGCGGCTTTGCTGTTTTCGCATTCTATGCCGGTAAGGTATCGGGTATTGTTTCCATCGCTTCTTTAACACTCTATGCCATTACGCACATGGTGATAGTTCATTACGCGTATAGTGATGAGCTATTACACATAGGATGATGGACTAACCATTATGGGTTCATAGTATAGTGGAGAAAACTGTTCTGGGTGACTGTTATGTTTAGTGTGCTGCATGGTGCGCCATAGGTGGCCACAACGGATGGGTATATAGTTCGCCCGTTTCCACCTCTCTCCTGAGGGGGAGTTGAGAGAAGAAGCGAACATCTCCGCATTTTGCCCACACAGTGGCTATAGTGATTGCACTTTTATTAGTTCTTTCTTGTGTGCTTTTGTTAGGTTCCAACAATTATTTGACCTGCAAGCTCCCCAGGTGAGATGTAGCCGATGGTTGGCTAAGTGGGCGCTACCCATAGCCTCCCTCTTGGGACATACTCTACCGTGATAACACTCATACCTCTAGAGTGCATTGACAACCCATAGTAATGCTACAAATCAAGGGGAGAAGGTCCGGGCTGGTTACTGAGGTATTTGTCCCGAAAGCTCCCTGGCCTCCTTGGACTACATAAGTACCACTAGGGAGACTACCCTACTACCCGTGGGCTAAGATAGACTCCTAGGTGCAGGAGAGACCAGATATGGGTGACCCCCATTTTGGCGGTTACCCATACTCCCCTTATATATCCTGCGAACGACATTCAGTCGGATGGAGGGCTACGACGTATACCTTGTTATGGCAGCCGCTCCAATGACATCTTTTTTCTAGCAAACGAGCAACTATGCAGCCGTCTGCCTATGACGCGCCGTCCCAACGCTGGGGCCAGAGGGGGGTGTTAGCAAAACCCGCCCAAGTTCAATAGCATGTTTGGGCCACCATTACTCAGGCGTGGGGCCTCCCCGCGCAGATGCGTGTGTGCCCATGAACAGCCAAGAGCCCATAGAATGTGAGGCAATCGACCTCTAAGTTCTAGGATGACTTTGCCGGTGAAGGTAGGGTAACTTGGTTAATTCAGTATGGTAACTGAGATCCATGGGCATAATGGCCAAATTCCCAAGGTAGGGTAACTTTGTCCTCTTATGCCTTTAACCGGTCCGGAAGTCCTCCAGTCGACCATAAAGGTCATTTTGGAGATCCGTGTAACATTCCCATAATTCTCTTGACCTTATGCAAATGTTCTCCCCAAAGGTTACTCTGCCTATTAGAGTGCCTGAGGCTACTCTACTGTTTCCTAGGCCTTGCCCTTAGGCCAACCAGCATTCTTGCATACAAAGTATACTGGACCATACCACCTTCGGTTACCTCTTGGTATACCATTTGGGCTAAGGTGGTAGTTATTGTAGCTACCTATCATAGGGTCATTACACCACCGAATAGTTTTCGACTAATCAGCCATAAAGGCTGAACATTTTCCGCTCGTGAAAGGATTCTTCAATATGTCCCTCTCCTCCTGGACAGTATAAGCGGGAGGAGTTTGTTCGGCAGCTACATGAAGCAGAGCAGATTCATGTGGTATGGTGAGTCAGTTAGCCGCTTGGCGGGCACTGTTGTAGGACTTGACCATCCGGCCTGTTGGTCAGGGTGCCAGGCAGTTGAGCGGCCACAGAATGAACCTCATTGCCTAGCTGAAAACCGCATCTGAATTCAGTCAGAACAAGCCATATAACGCCTTGTGGGTTCCCTGTGTGTGATGCTCCTCTGCTGTAACCTGTGCTGCGAATTCCAGGGATCTGGGGAGAAGCTCGCAAGCAGAAGATGGTTCCTCGTCGAGAACAAATTAGTCTGTAGGAGGAGGCAGTTGAAATTCACACTCTGGGCGAAGGTCGCTTGCATGATACTGAAGGGTGGTCGGGATAAGAAGGACATGCTCAAGTGGCCCCTGGTTGGGAATGAGATGTCCGAGAGACAATGGAGAATGAGGGATAGAGACCCTAATCGTGGATACTGGTGCACTATACTGGTACTGTACTCGGGGGTGCATGAAAGTGATAAACATTTTGTGGGGCTGAGTTGCACAAAGTGACAGGACTACGCGGGTGCGATCTATACCCGAGTAGTCCTGTCACTCTATGCCATCATGCCCTGCAAAATGTTTACCACTTTTATGCACCCCCGAGTACATGATCAAGATTGCCTGGCCAAAGCAGATTGGTTGGGGTCAATGGAGATTCTATATAATCAGTAATCAGCAAAACTCACCATTACTTGAGCAGAGAAGAGTCAACTTGGGACCAAGTAGACAGCGGGGGCAGATAGAAGTCGCGATGGGAGAAACCAAAAATGCCAGGCAGGAAACTCACGATTGAGCTGAATGAAGTTATAGTTAAACCTATTAATAGAAAAGATGAGGCGCCCGTGTTGAGAAGATTAAGGATCAATTTAGTGTGAGGAGAATTAGGAGGGGGTTCAGGGAAGGAAAGAGAGTTCTTCATCGTGCCTCTTTGGAACCATGGGTTGCTACGGTACAGGCAGTGGGTTGCAGCAAAATGTTGAGAGCTCTGATAAGATACAAGAGTTGGTTCTGCCAGCACAAGAGGGTTCTTGGTTCGCGAATTCCTTGCGCATCCTTGCAACATATCTGTACTATACTCGGGTGAAGGGCACGGGCACATGTGCTAGATTTTGGGTGAACTACAGCTATCCTGCTTCAAGAAATAGACAAGTATCTTACTTTCTGAAGGCTTTGAAAATCGGCTAGTTGTGCCGGTATAAAAAGATATATTCTATTAAAATGTAGAAAAACCGGGATTGAACAAAAAAGCGTGAGGGAAGGTGGGGGACTGGCGGGGACTGCACGAGTGATGTCTTATGATTACGGGGGATCCGTTTGGAGATGTATGATTTCAACTTGGTTAGTACCGGTGGTCCAAGCACTAGAACTATATAGTAAGAGTCCCCTATATTCCGTCAGGTCCTTGCCTTCCCAGGCGTAGTCCATCCTAGTACCCCCAAAATGACGGACTATGAGCTCTAGCCCGGTCCGTCCTCACCCAAAGACGGAGGGACTGGACTTCTGGGAACACTGGCTAAGTGGCTCTTATTTTTTGATTGAGGGGGAGGTGGGGAAGTAAGCAGACTAAGTGGCTCTTATCATTTTTTGATTGGTTAGGGGGGAGGTTTTGGATTTTCCTTGACAGGATGGTTCAGGCTTTCCTTGGATTTCTGAGATACAAACTATCCTCGATCTTTGGCTTCACAAAAACCTCCTTTGCTGATGGTCTAGGTGTAGCACATTTGTTAGCTACCATTCATATACTTGAGTACCCTTAGCAGGAGGAGCTCTTACAAGGCCAAGCACCGGTTGTAAGAACATCCATAGATGGGTCCTGATGAATTCGTGGTCTGCCCTTGAGGACCGATCCTTCATATCTTTATCTGTTTTTTCTATCTGGGAACTCAGGTGCTTTTGGGTCGTCGCGAACTTGCTCGGATCTCAAGTCCATTTTATCTCCTAAGTGTGATAATTTGTCTTGATGAACTCCAAGATCCTACTAAGTAATCAGTAAGGTATTCCAGGGGAGTAGGAGGAGACTATTTTCAACTTTCTTAAGGTTCATAAGTTTATCAATCATCTCACGCTTATTCAATATTCTCCTGAGGCCAGCAGCAGTGCTCGGATAATAGTACTAAGTTCCCCTATTAGTATATCCAAGCAGATCTACACCTAACTTCCTGACGTTTGTAAAAACGACTGCTGGAGCCTCAAGATTTTGCCCATATGCAATAGCAGTCATTTTTGCAAACGTCAAGCAATTATGGATAATTAGAAAGTTTAAAAACTCACAGCAGTTGTGCGAACTCAGTGAACCCAAGCGTTCAGTCCGTCTGTCTTTGGGGCAGGACGGGACGGACGGCAGTACCTGGAAGGGCAGCCAGGACAGACGGGTATCTTGGTGTCCATCCGGATCACTGCCGGGAACGGATGGGCAGGCCCTGTAGGTGTCTCAGGTGGCGCAGCTTTCGGGGTAACACAGATTCACGGGCGGGCCCTGCAGGTAATTGGCGAGGACTGTACAAGATGGGTGAGGACTGACTGCGGATGACGGGTGAGGACTGCATGTACCGTTCGGGAGTTACCGATCCGTAGAGGACTGTAGGGACCTACAGTCACCCTCTTAGAGGGTAGTCTTTCGTAAAGAACGGACACCCTTGCCCTCCAGCTTGAGAAAGACTCACAGGACTCTCGGGGCTGGAGTCCTGGAGGTGCCTACAAGGCGGACGGGACGCTTGGGAACACTACACGAAATCCCCTTGCAGAAGGTTGTAGGTGGGGTGTGAAGCGGGTAGTCCAAACCTTTGGGACCGGCATGGTGGGCTGAATAAGAGGGTGTGAGACGGGTGGTTCGGAATTTCGGGACTGGCATCGTGGGTGGAATGAGGGAAGGTGTGAGAGGATGGTGGTGTTTGGGTTCGCAGGGGTTTTTAGATTAGTTAGACTACCGGTATATAGCCTGGACCTCCCTCTTACCGAGCATCCCTCCAAGTGTACTTGTAATGGGATGACGTTTGTGAACACGACAACATTTTCTATACTGTTAACTCTGAGTACTCTGGTGGGGGAACTCTGAAGCCGGACGTTTTTTGCTTGACATCTATGATTGTATCAGTCTTGCACTTTCTAGTAAAGTGCGAAGGCATCAGGCTGGCTTGTTTTGTCGATTGGCTATTTTGTTCTGTTCGTTTGCTCGATTGGAATTGATGTGCAGTTTTATGATACAAGTAGCCTAAACAAAAAAAATCTTAAGTTACCCTCCTGCCTCTCTGCCCGGCCTTACTTTAAGTTGCTTGGGGTAGTGGAGTCGCCGAGGATCATGTTTGCATCTTCTAAACTCAACAAACTACCCAGATCCCGTAAAATAATCTTAACCCCCCCTCTACTAATAGTTCCCACATAAAGCTTCATTCTGGCGATTGGCTCAACGACCACTATCAATGAGAAATTGAACCTCCCAGAGCTGATCATTCATGGTGCAAAAACACGCGCTTAAAGCTGACCCTGCGAGCGGTAACGGGAGCAAGAAAGAGGAAGCCCACATCCGGTGCGAAAGAAAAGTCCAAGATGCCGTATTATGTGACTCCGTCCACATTTTACGTCAATCTCGGTACACACTCCCCCCTTGTTATCGCGATTTTATGAAGTCCACTGACTAACACAATATGCTAGATCCGCATATCGGGCATTAATACCCAAATGTCCTAGCAGAGTTTCTGAATCGTGGGCCAATTCCCCTCCTCCGGAAAGTGCTGTTAAGTGCGGCTACAGACGAGCACTAAATCTATCAAGCCACCAGAATGAAATTGTCCTGCCCAGGCAATTCTACGACGCAATTTATAACACATTCAAGGTCTCCTGCCCCTCCTTTCCCCATCACAACCCATCACTCACCATTAATATAAATAGAACCAAGGAGTAGAATAGTGATGGGCACGATCAGATCATGACCGATCACTCTACTAATCTTAGTTATTGGGTGATGCGATGAACATATATAAAGGGAGTCTACCGGCACACTAGATACCAATTCTTTCAGCCAGACTTTACCCTGTTAGCTCTTCGGGAAACTACTATCTTGACTACTGACTTTATTATCATATTGTCATCACCCCCCAGGATTGTACTGCCGTTAAGGATTATGAGCTTGGATGAGTGATATTCTTTACTTTAGAGTTTAAATAAATTATTGAACCACTCCTATTGTTTCGTGTGTATCGCAGTTAGTCAATACCAATACATTTGGATCAGCTACAAATTGCCGTGATACACTAGATGGACGATAGGGTAGGGATCTTCTGTTCTTGTTATAACACGTGTGTAAATATTCAGACTCCAAATTGAATGAATATTTAATCCTTGATGGGTACAAAATCGATCATACTTGAGTATGGTCGACGATACTCGACGATGCTCGAGCAGTGGTCATGATCGATCACTCGATCAGGGTTCCCCAGTTTCATCGATCATTCGATCATGGGGTCCTCTCGATCAGATCATGATCGAGCATACCTCCCATGATCTGCTCGATCATGATCGTGCCCATCACTAGAGTAGAAGCTAATGTCACCTACAGCCTCTTCATCAGCATCACATCCGCCACCCATACTGATACAGTAAGATATATCTGGCACAGGGTAGGGGACAATAGCTACATCTCTGCCGGCAAGAATCAGGGATGGTACTTCCTCTCGGACGAGGCCTACCTACTGAACAGCCAAGCTTCAGTGGCGGATCCGGAATAGGACAGGAAGCAGCAGAGCTCTATCGAGACGAAGAGAGTCATTGGATGGGCGGGAGACACAAACTACCACTTCCGCTTTTCAGCCCTTGCCCCACGACGCCTAGAGATCTACCAGGCAAATGGGAGTAGATTGTGCCCAGCGCATGCTACATAGGTGTTATTGCGGGGGTGGAAAAACTGCCTAGATAATCTATCCATCAGGCACCCGAACCCCCACCTCCGCTAGGAGACTCCCATGGCCACAGGCCCCCTCAAAGACGATCTACGTCTAGCTCAACTCGCCGGCCAATTACCTCACAAACACCAAATACACAACCTTGCCCCCCCCCCCCTCAACCTCCTGCCAACCAGCAAATACACACGTGATAGGTGAGTGCATCCTCCATTTCCGTGCAATCTACCGGTCCGCCTTCCTCCTCGCCCTGAACCTCCCCCTGCACCCAACATCCTCACACACGCACACTGGACCATGGACCGCCACCAAATTAGCAAGAGCACCGACAATACCATCAACCCTTTCGCGCTACACACATTCCTTGTCGATTCCATGAGCTTCTACCTTGTTTATAAAGGGGACACCACTAGCGACTGCGACTGCAACGTGGGCACCGCAACCAGCTACAAGAAGGGCTGTGTAGACTGCCTGGGAAACCTGGCCTGCGGCATCCGGGGGCTGAGGCTCGACCTAGATAGAGCAGTCAAGCCCGGCATCGAATTCAGCCTGTTAGAACTCCCCCCGGAAGACTAAGCTCACCACCCACTCCTACAAATGACCTCTCTCTTAACAGCGGAGAATATGGAGGATCTACATCTAAATCTTGCATTAAAAGGATATTATACCCATATTTCACCAAGTTATTCCCCACTCCCCCCCCCTCCCACCAGCGGTAACTAATTTATTCCAGACAAACAAGTACCTCCAGCACGCTGCACCCTGGGTTATCCGAGATTCTGCACAGAAGTATTTACCAGTTAACCTATCTGCCGGAGCAGTACGCATCGCTGGAATCCTGTCGCAGCCGTTCATGCCGGGTAAGATTAAGGAGTTATTGGATGGTTGGGCGCGTGTGAGGATATTCGGGGATTCGGGCAGTCAGCTGTGGGTGGGGATAGGGAGTATGGGGGTGTGGCCGTAAAGAAGGAAGGAAGCGGGGTGACGGATGGGGGGGGTGGGGAGAAGAAGAGGGAGGTCTCGTTTCTGCCCCCTAATCAAGGGTTCGATCAGTAGATTGTTATGCAACACATTGAGTGTAAAGGAAGATGTGCACAATCCATCAGAGATGTGCGCAGGTCCATTGGAGTGGTGCGCAAGTCCATTGGCGAGCTCTAAAGGACAATGGGGGAGGACTTGGGCAGGATAAACAATACTTTAGCTCTAAGTTTAGAGAATTGGAGGCCAAAATTATGCATGTTGGGTCTGACTTCGAACTTACAAGATGGCTGGGGGGCCACACTGCATCAAGAGGGGCGGTCGTAGCCTTGTTCTGGGAAGTGACCCATACCGCAAGTGTTTTCTAAAGAAACCCTTCAAAATGCTCTCTGGGATAGAGAGGGCCTTTATTTCAATAAAAAAATGTTCACTTGTTGACTGTCTCCTGTGCATCAAATAGCCCCTCAAGCTACTATCCCTAAGAATTCTCACATAAGGAGGTATTATCGGTAACTATAATTCTTTCATGCAATATACTTGGAGACCCTCATCGTGGTTATAGCAGCAAAATCATCTCACTTCAGGAAGCCGGCACAACCACATCCTCAAGGTTTCATACCCTTTCAAGTGCCTGTGCCCAAATTCCTGAAGCTCGAACCACCTCCCCCAGGCCATATAGCCTTCTGATTCCAATCTATCTTCAAATATCAATTATTGGTATGAGCTTTCAATCCACGCTGTCATATATCAACTGAGTGCAACTTCACCCCTTCATGCAAGATCACTCGGGAATAATCCCTACCGCTGTCAACCTCCTATTAAACTAGGATCGACGGCGACGACAGTATGGCGACAACGGAATGAAACGGCGAAGACGAAATGCCAAGGAACTCACACCTAAACGATCGCACACATGAAAGGGGAAAAATCTCTTCACTAACAACAACAGTCTCTCGCATTCACGACACTCAACAACAACCATCTAACTAAGGACAAAAGGATAAGTATATATCATCCTTTCCTATCAGGAAAGGATGTGGCCTGTCTCCTCCTTTCCCAACTTTTCCGAAATCTCATGCTAACAAAATGCAGATACAAACATCACTGCATACAACCTCCGCTCTTTTTCCCAACTCGCATGTATGAACAAACACCGTTATTCATACATCCTCATACCCATTTTCCGGGTGTTAAACCTTCTCACACCCACCTCTCTTCGTTTCCGGCCTTTCTTACAGCCTTTCCGTCTCTTGTCCGATCGCGACATTCCTACTTAGGAAATACTTTCCTTGACCGTACAAACACACGCCCGAACCCGAAGCCGAAAGCCTGGTACACGAAGGCAAAGCGCATCCCCGGAAGCTATCTAATGACAAAGGAAGTATCCTGAGAGTATGGCGAGCAGCATGGTGTCCAACACCTCCGGCCCTCGCCCAAGTTCAATCCCATGAACACTGTCCTCACAGCCGGTCCATAGCGGAGCTTCTTCAGTTGCAGTCTTCTCTGCGTACCGCGAGACCTCTATCAAAATCTATGTGGAGAGCCTGCCCCCACATAAACCCATTTATCAGTTTGCCGGCACAGCCCAAAGGTATCGGTCAGTTGCTACCAGGCTTTTAGGGAGAAATACGCCATCCATTCTCGCATTGCCGGTAGAATGATCGGAAAGGGCCCAACACACCGGAATGCTGCAGAAAGCACCTTTTTCCCTTGCTCAGTCCTCTTTCTCTTCCCAGAAGCAAATCATAGGGGCCAAAGTGAGCACGTCATGTTATGTAACATGTCGAGCACCCAACATTGAAATCCCGTAAGTGGTGTGGTGGTGTGGTGTCCCGCATAGATTTTGGCTATCTCCTATATGGTACTCGAGTACTCGGGTACAGTCACCACGCAGCCTATGCGTATACTAAGATACCAGAGCTCACACGTTAACAATCCCAATGAATGGTAGAGCTGATATGTATCTAAGCAGGCTGATCATGCAAGGGGAAAGATTCCATGAGCTTTTTGCGGTTTCTGATCTGCTGGGCGGGGTATTTACGGTAGTTTGATCAATACGACTGTCTTCACGGAATACTCCCCACCCAAACATAGCACCTTACGGGTACTCTACAGTAGTGGGAGCTATTCCCCCAACATAGGATATAGTCAGTGTTCCCAAGTGTGCAGTCCGTCCGTCTTTTCCCTAGGACGGGACGGACGCCGTATTATCTGCCCTTGCCCGGAACGGACGCCGGACTGCAGTCCGTCCTAACCTGTGCCCGGGACAGACTGCCAGGCCCTACAGTCTTTTCGAGTGATAAGGTGTCATTGCGGCTGTACAATGAATCGAAATGCCAAGCACAAAAGAATGTGATCGCCAACACACAACGGTGACAAAACTTCTTCAAATTTTACTGCCCACTCTTACGCTCACGAATTAGGAGATGGAATTATCTGGACCAATGTAGCCCTGGCTCCCGTGTGAGGAATATGATAATGCTTCAGACATATTACTTGTAGTTAAAGGACACGGTTTGGATAGTGCAAAGTATAAGAAAATAAGTAAAATGAGAGCACACGATTTTTTGCTGAGGTTCCTTATCGGATATGAGATATACACCCATGTTGGGCGTATATTTACCATAGGGATATTTTATTCACCCACCCTTTGATATGAAAATGAGGCACACACTTATTTTGTCAATGCACCACGTATACCCAATTACCATGCAACTTAGGGGGTGACTATCTATATTAGGCGAGTGTGCAAAATAGCTATAGGGCCCTATGGGTAATTGGCCGGGCCATGCAGGTGACGCCCATCCTTACTCAGGACGCCCATCCCCTACCGGCAGTTACCATTTCCAAAAAAAGACGGCAGGCCCGCCCGTCAACCTACAGGACGGCGGCGTTTAAAAAAGCCGGATGCCGTGGATGGCCGTCCTTACCCACCCGGATGGGACGGACGGGACTCTAGGACGCCAGAGCCCTAGCGTCCGGACGGGACGGTTGGGAACACGGGATATAGTGCTCACTGCGCTTGCGTCTAGCCTACAATATACAAGACTTCCAAAAGTTCACACTGCTCACAAATTATCTACTGGTACGGTAGCCCGTTTGGAGGGGGTACAGTTGGCAACCATTAGCCCTTCCCAGAAAACTTCACTTTTTTCCCAGCCAAGCGCCTGGTTACTCGAGATCTATGATATTTCGGGTATCTTAAATTTTATGAGTATGAATTTTTTACTGGTTAGGCGTTGCTCTCTCGATATATCCAGAGAGCAATAACAATTGGAATGGAATAGTTCCTTAGCACTTCGATCTCTAGAGATTAAATACCTAAGGTGAGAAAGAAATTTAGGCAGATATTCAGGTTAAATATTTTTCATAAGTATTGAAAATCGGCTTGTTTGTGCTGCTCACCATCATCAGAAACAGACATCAATCACCACTAGCTCCAAGTACTCTGTTTCAGCCAAGATGGCTACATAACTCGAGACTCTTCTGTCGCACTATCAACAGCCTCGAAACGACTATCAACTGGAACGTCGCCCCACAACTAGTTCGAGACACCATACAACCTCGAAACTACAGTACAAATTAGTCTCTAATATCTACGAACTCCTATGTCGCATTATCACCGAATGCTAAACAGCTAGTAGCTTCCATGCCACACATCCAGACACGACTACGCTGGTTAGAATAGGCAAGCAGGGTCTTGTTCATTTGTATGTGGAAAGGTGGGCAAGACATTAGTGGGAGAGCTGGGAAGGAATTCTGTAGATAAAAGGAGGTGTATCCTCCACTGTTGTTTTCTCTATCATCTATCGCTCTTTGTCTCTGCAACTTGTCATTTCCTTATTATCTGTCTTCGCTGTTATCAACCACTTCACTCTTTATTGTTCTTTTGATATTCTTTATATACAATTGATTACACTGCCTCCGCATCCGAAATACGAATCTGCTATACCTCTGAACTCTGAATCCGCTGTGTCAGCACCTTGTTGTTAACAATAAGTGCTCCCCATCAGATGGCATGCGTGTCCTATATTTTGTGCCATCGCCCCCCCCCCGGTACAGTACTCAAGTTGTCGACTCTGAAACGACAGCTAAATGAAGCTAGAATCACCATTCGCCTAATAGGGATTGTACTAGCGCTCTTGCTGTGCTGGTGTAATTGCCGAACTTGGATGTTGGATTCTGTAAATTTATGTGTGATCAGGTTCGCATGCTCTCCGGATGTTCATGCATGAAAGAATGAAATAGGTGTGATGGATCTATCATACCACTTACCAAAGGATACAGTACATGTGGTGCCTCCACCTACGAGTACTCGAGTACAGGTGTGCTGATGTAAGCACAGTACTTCTGATAGCAGCCTAGGCGGTGGGAAATCCAGAAACGTTGTTTTAGAGTCTAACAAATTCACAGAGACACGGAGGAGATAAGTTATCGGTGGGAGATACGTGCCCCAGGGCGCGATATTGCGTAGTAATCAGTGGTGCTCCAATGTTGGGACCATCGCAGTTTCACAACTAAATAAATCATCACCGTTTACACCCTGTTGAGCACCCCTGACCAGCCGGGGCGCTGGACTCTGATGAGAGAAAGGGTGACTCGTTTGTAATTTTAGCTAGCATGGATAGTGGGAAAGACTCTGGCCCTGGAGTTGGAAAGACCCATATATCTGAAGCAAGACTCGTGTGGTTATTACCGTAGCCGCAATGATATTTGCGGCGCCGGCAAAGGTTTGCTTTCGCAGAGTCAGCCACTTAGGCTCCCCTGGTATTGATATTTAGTTGGGCGTGTGCTACCGCCTGCATTGGAGGTTTTCGTGGAAGGCCGTTTGTATGGTATGTTACCACACTTTTGTTCATTACATGTATTCTCTGGCGTATCTGAAACGAGGCTTTAACGCCAGAATGCCCCCGCTCTTCCCTACCAAGCCCCGCTTTCCCCCCAGCTCCAAAGTCCACCAACCGACCATAGTCAACAACCCTCCATCTATGACAGCGCAAGCAGCAAAAAGCAGAAGATGTCTCAATATAACATCCATAATAACACCAACCTCTCCAATAATACGAACTCATTTAATGTACATAATAACTATATTATTGTAGACGATCGGTCACGGCTCTTGACCTGGTTATCGCCCCTAGACCCCAGGCTACGCCATCTGGACATCCAAGGGCGCCGCGTAGACAATGTGGGAGAATGGCTTTTTCAAACTGAAGAATTCACAACCTGGCATGACAGGAGTGAGGAAGGTGAAGCTGACAGGGCAGTCTTGTTTTGCTATGGAGGCCCGGGAGTCGGCAAAACATTTATCAGGTAATGAGAATTATTCCCAGAAAACAGAAGAAAGGGGGTCAATACTAACAAGTCACAATGTCAGTTCACTGGTAGTGGACAGGTTGGGCGACCAGGCCAGAGGACAAAATACAGCAGTTATGTGTTTCTACTTGGATTTTTCTGCGCGAAAGGAACGGTCAGTGGTCAGTATTCTGGGTTCCTTGCTGAGACAGGCCTTTGGCGGAATGGAAAAGGTTCTAGAGAAAATATCACGAGCCTTACAAGATCAGAAAATGGTCATTTGGGGGCGAGAACCGCGGCTACCGGATATCGTAAAGATGCTACAGACTATCACCTCCTCACTACCAACATTTGTATGTATTGATGCTTTAGACGAGTGTGCAACGACACATCGAATCAAGCTCCTTAATTCGCTAAAACAAATCCTCGAAACATCCACGCGCACACTAATATTCATCATTGGAAGGGCTCATGTTCGGGCAGAGATCGAAAGGCGCCTCGCCGGACGAGTAATATGTGTGTCGGTAGGACCCAGCAAAGATGATATCATGGAATACCTTCGTCTTAGGCTAGATGAGGATGAAGCACCAGACGCCATTGATGAGAGTCTAGAGGCCGAAATTCTGGTGAAGATTCACGAAAATATGTTGGAAATGTACGTATGGGCAATAGCACTAGACCAGCAATCTCGTCACACACAATCCGCTAACAGATATACATCTAGGTTTCTACTAGTCTCCTTAAACATTGATGCAATTTTACACGAATCTACAATCTCACGAAGCCGAGAGAAGCTAAGCAAGATGACTGGCGGATTACAGTTGGGAGATGTTTATGGTGCCACCATTGAGCGGATGAAGGCGGAAGATGGTGACAGATCAAGACTTGGGATGGCTGCGTTGATGTGAGTCAGCTATGCAGAACGGCCACTGCGAGCAGATAAGCTCTGCCATGGTCTAGCAGTCCAGCTACTCTCCACGGATCTCGATGCCGATAACATCCCTTCGATGTCGACATTAGTGAACTGCTGTCAAGATCTTATTACCGTAGATAAGGAAGCATCAACTGTGCGATTAATCCACTTTACTCTCCAGCAGTATCTTTCCACTCATCCTGATATATTCAGCTGTCCTCACTCGGCGATGGCAGAAATCTGTTTGACCTATCTACATTCCAAGCAGGTCAAAGTCCTTTGGCAGGTCGGCGCCGTTTGGATTCCTCATGTTCCTGATCTCCAGAACCCACAATTTCTAGAATATTGCTCAGTATACTGGGGAGTGCATGCGAAAAGGGAGCTCTCAACTGCGCGAGGTCAGTTGCACTGGAGCTATTAAAGGGACCTTATGGCTATGTGTCGAAAATATTGCTTTTAGCACCAGTAAACAATTTGCCTCTTTGGTGGAATTTTAATACCCACCCTGCGTTTAGTGGACTACACTGTGCATCGTTCTTCAGAATTGTTGAGGTTGTATCTGGTTTAATAGAGATGGGATGTTATAATATCAACGGAGAAGATTTTCCAGGTGGTGGAGGTGGACCGCTTGCATGGGCTGCTCGTAATGGACATGAGGAAGTGGTGAAAATACTACTCGGGCGAGAAGAGGTTAACCCGCACAAGCCAGATAATGACGGCCGAACGCTGATCGAGTTTGCCGCCTGGTATAGACATGGGGGAGTGGTAAAAATGCTACTCGGGCGGAAGATGCCATCCCGGGCAAGCCAGACAATGACGGCAGAACACCGCTCTCGTTTCCCGCTTGGGAAGGCCATGAGGGAGTGGTGGAAATGCTACTTGAGCGAGAAGAGGTCAACCCGAACAAGCGAGGTAATGATGGCCGAATACCGCTCACGTTTGCCGCCCGGCATGGACATGGAGGAGTGGTGAAAATAGTGCTCGGGCGGGAAGAAGTTAACCCTGACAAGTCAGACAATGACGGCCGAACACAGTTCTCGAATGCCGCTCGGAATGGGCATGAGGGAGTGATGAAAATACTCCTAGGGCGGGAAGACGTCAACCCGGGCAAGCCGGACAATAACGGCAGAACACAGCGCTCGTTTGCCTCTTGGGAAGGCCATGAGGGAGTGGTGAAAATACTACTGGAGCGAGAAGAGGTCAACATGGACAAGCCAGATCATGATTGCCGAACACCGGTCGTGTTTGCTGCCCAGCGCGGATATGGAGGAGTGGTGAAAATACTGCTCGAGCGAGAAGAGGTTAACCTGAACAAGCCAGATAATGACGGCAGAACACCGCTCTCGCATACCGCTTGGGAAGGCCATGAAAGAGTTGTAAAAATTCTGCTCAGGGGGGCAGAAGTTAACCGGGGCAAGCAAGATAATGACGGCAGAACACCGCTCTCGCATGCTGCTTGGGAAGGCCATGAGGGAGTCGTGGAAATGCTACTCGAGCGAGAAGGGCTTAACCCAGACAAGCTAGATAATAACGACCGAACACCGCTCTCGTTTGCCGCTCAGAATGGACGTGAGGGGGTGGTGGAAATACTCCTCAAGCAAGACGAGGTTAACACGGACAAGCCAGATAATGCCGGCCAAACACCGCTCTCGTATGCTGCTCTGTACGCACGTGAGGGAGTGGTGAGCACACTACTCAGACGGGAAGAGGTCAATCCCAACCAGCCAGATAATGAAACACAGCTCTGGTATGCCGCTTGGGTTAGGGTTAGGAATCAAGTATATTTGGTTTAGGGACCTGAGCTAAGCTAGGCCAGTACGAGTACAGTGAAGAGCCTGAGTAAGTACACAACAAGGGAGGAGACAACTACCTAGGTAGAGAACAACTGAGATGAAGGAAACACTACAGCAGAGCAATATCAAAGGATGCAAATGAGGCCCACATCAGGCAGGATATGGGATCTACTGCCGTAGCAGTAGTACCCAGTTAACCAGTCAGGGGAGAAAGGACACAAGTCGAGACTAGTTTCCGGTCTGCAGCCCCAAACCTTTCTATTTATAGGGCAGATTTCGCTGTAAAGCGGTAGAGTTAGGCCTAAATACACGGGGGAAATAGGTGTGGGTGGACGCGGCTGGTGGGTAAAACGGGGTCCAAGCACAAAGTAGGTAGGTGTAACATGATGTGGAGAGAATGTGTCTCCGGCAGGGTAGAGATTTGGTGTGGAACGCGTTCACACAAATTTTGTAACCGGCTGGGGCGAAATTCGGTGTGACCAGGTTCCACACCGAAACGGTACCCGGGTGGAGAGAGTTTTGGTGGTACTGCATTCAACACTAATACTGTATCCGGCGGGAGATATATTTGGTGGGAGTGTGTTCCACACCAATTCTGTACCCGGTCGGAGACAGATTTGATAGGAGTGCGTTGCACACCAATTCTTTACCCGGCAGGAGACAGTTTTGGTGCTACAGCGTTCTACATCAATTCTGTACCCATTCGGAGATATATTGTGGGTGAGTGTCTTCCACACCAATTCTGTACCCGGTTGGAGACAGACTGGGTAGGACTGCATTCCACACCAGATCTGTACCCGGTCGGAGACAGTTTTGGTGCAAGAGCCTGCCACACCAATTCTGTACCCGGTCGGGGACAGTTTTGGGGGTACAGCTTTCCAGACCAATTCTGTACCCGGTCCGACACAGATTTGGTGTGAGTGAGTTCCACACCAATTCTGTACCCGGTAGGAGACAGTATTCGTGTTACTATGTTCAGCACAAATTCTGTACCTGGTGGGAGAGAGATTTGGTAGCACTGCATTCCACACCAGATCTGTGCCTGGCTGGAGACAGCTTTGGTGCAAGTGCGTTCCACACCAATTCTGTAGCCGGCCGGGGACAGTTTTGGTGTGAGGGTATTCCACATCAGATCTGTACTTGGCGGGAGACAGATTTGGTGGTACTGCCTTCCACACCAATTCTGTACCCGGTCGGGGACAGTTTTGGGGGTACAGCTTTTCAGACGAATTGTGTTCCCGGCCGGGGACACATTTGGTTGGAGTGCGTTCCCCACCAATTCTGTACCCGGTCGGACACAGATTTGGTGGGAGTGAGTTCCACACCAATTCTGTAGCCGGCCGCCGACAGTTTTGGTGTGAGGGTGTTCCACATCAGATCTGTACCCGGCGGGAGACAGATATGGTGGTACAGCCTGCCACACAAATTCTATACCCGGCTAGAGACAGATTTGCTGGGAGTTCCTTCCACAAGAATTCTGTACCCAGGCGGAGACAGTTTTGGTGAGAGTGAGTTGCACCCCAATTCTTTACCCGGTTGGAGACATATTTGGTTGGAGTGGGATCCACTACAATTCTGTACCCGGTCAGGGACAGTTTTTGTGTGAGTGTGTTCCACATCAGATCCGTACCCGGCTGGAGACACATTTGGTGGTACTGCCTTCCACACCAATTCTGTACCCTTGCGGAGACAGTTTTGTTGCAACAGCCTTCCACACCAATTCTGTGCCCGGTCGGAGACAGTTTTGGTCGTACACCGTTCCACACAAATTCTGTTCCCGGTCGGAGACAGTTTTGGTGGTACCGGTTTCCACACCAATTCTGTACCCGGTCTGAGATTGATTGTGTGTGAGTGCCTTGCCCACCAATTCTGTACCCCATCGGGGAGAGATTTGGTGGGACTGCATTCCACACCAGATCTGTACCCGGTCGGAGCCAGTTTTGGTTCAAGAGCCTTCCACACCAATTCTGTATCCGGTTGGAGACAGTTTTGGTGCAAGAGCCTTCCACACCAATTCTGTACCCGGTCGCAGAAAGTCTTGATGCAAGAGCCTTCCTCACCAATTCTGTACCCGGTCGGAGACTATCTTGGTGCCAGAGCCTTCCGCACCAATTCTTTACCCAGTCGGAGACAGTTTTGGTGGTACAGCTTTCCTGACCAATTCTGTACCCGGCCGGAGACAGTTTTGGTGGTACAGCTTTCCAGACCAATTCTGTACCCCGCCGGAGACAGATTTGGCTGGAGTGCTTTCCACACCATTTCTCTACCCGGTCGGAGACAGATTTGGCGGGAGTGAGTTCCACACGGATTCTGTACCCGGTCGGAGACAGATTTGGTCGGAGTGCATTCCACATCAATTCTGTACCCGGTCGGAAACAGTATTCCTGTTACTGCGTTCAGCACCAATTCTGTACCCGGTCGGAGAGAGATTGGGTAGGACTGCATTCCACACCAGATCTGTGCCTGGCTGGAGACAGATTTGGTCCAACAGCCCTCCACACCAATTCTGTACCCGGTCGGAGCCAGTTTTGTTGGTACAGCGTTCCACACCAATTCTGTACCCCGTCGGACATAGATTGTCTGTGCGTGCCTTCCACACCCATTCAGTACCCCCTCGGGCCAGATTTGGTGGGACTGCATTCCACACCAGATCTGTACCCGGCCAGAGACAGATTTGGGGCAAGAGCGTTCCACACCAATTCTGTACCCGGTCGGAGACAGTCTTGGTGGTACCGCTTTCCACACAAATTCTGTACCCGGCCGGAGAAAGATTTGGTTGGAGTGTGTTCCACACCAATTCTGTACCCGGTCGGAGACAGATTTGGTGGGAGTGAGTTCCACACCAATTGTGTACCCTGTCGGAGACAGTATTTGAGGTACTGCGTTCCGCACCAATTCTGTACCCGTCCTGAGACAGATTGTTTGTGAGTGCCTTCCACACCAACTCTGTACCCGGTCGGAGACAGATTTGGTAGGACTGCATTCCACACCAGTTCTGTACCCGGCTGGAGACAGATTTGGTGCCCCAGCCTTCCACACCAGATCTGTACCAGGCGGGAGATAGTTTGGTTCTACAGCGTTCTACACCACTTCTGTACCCGGTCGGATATAGATTGTGTGTGAGTGCCTTCCACACCAATTCTGTACCCGGTCGGATATAGATTGTGTTTGAGTGCCTTCCACACCAATTCTGTACCCGGTCGGAGACAGATTTGGTGGCATTGCCTTCCAAACCAATTCTGTACCCGGTCGGAGAGAGATTTGGTCGCATTGCCTTCCAAACCAATTCTGTACCCGGCCGGAGACACATTGTGTTCGAGTGCCTTCCACGCCAATTCTGAACCCGGTCGGAGACAGATTTGGTAGGCCTGCATTCCACACCAGATATGTACCCGGCCTGACTCAGATTGTGTGCCAGTGACTTCCACCCCAATTCTGTCCCCGGCTGGAGACAAATTTGGTGGGAGTTCGTTCCTCACCAATTCTGTACCGGGTCTGAGAAAGATTTCTGGCAGTGCATTCCACACCAGATCTGTTAGGCGGGAGCCTATCTCAAAGCCTTGCGAGATAACTCAGGCCGATAATCTTAATCGTAGACGGAGATTGTCTAGGAAGGCTCAATGATTCAAAGTAGAGGTAGGTAAAATGATAAAGATGTTTTTGTGCGTAAAAACTTATATTGATAAGATCTCTTCTCCGTGGCTTGATGATGTTCAAATAGCTCGGGAGGCGCCTCGATATTTATATGCCGCGTCTGGGTGGTCGGGGGCTACATCTAGTTCTTATACTAACTAAGTACCTGCTAACAAACTCCTACTTTGTTCTAAAGTGCGAACACCATTTGACCCTGACAATTCTGTTATCTCACTTCGACTTCCGAATCGCAACACCATGAAATTTCCTGACGGTGCTCCCACACATCAGTCCATTGGTGACGATCCATCTTCGTCGGCATGGAGTCTAGCGTTACCATTTGCATACGCAGAATGGTCTCCATGATCGAACCAACAAACGGGCCAGCTTTGTTATCGAACCTCTCAGCATTGCAGACATATTCTGCAACCGACATCTGCGAGGCATAAGATAGACTGTTCACGATAATCGCTCCAATAGCCATTATCCCTCCATAGTCATATCGTTATCGTATGGTTCCGTCAGTATCCGTAAGACACTATTGACGTGTGTGAGTGTGAGTATGCCTGATTGCTCAGACTACCTCATCCGACAATACCATTCACTTCTGCGACTTTTATCGCGAGAGCGTGGAGTATAGAATGTATTGCCTAACCATTGTCTGTAAAAACGTCCCGTTACTTAGTGACCACTTTGGCGACTCTTGTCTTTAGTGCTCGGTAACATTATGCGACCTCGACCGACTTGGCTCAAACCACTTGCACAAGCTCGCCAAAGGTCTTCCCTCATATATCCTGCGAACGGGATCCGGTCGGACGGACGGCCGCGACGTATACGGGGTTACGAGAAGGGCTCCAATGACCATGTCTTTGGTGAGGGGTCGCAACTACGGCGGCGTCTGCCGATGTAGCGCCGTCCCAACGCTGGTGCGGGAGGGGGGTGTTGGCTTGTCTTTTTGAACTCAGAATCCTAAGGTAGGGTAACTATAGGTCGTTATTCACTAATGGAAGGCTAAGCCTTCCGGTATGCCTAACAAGATCGGTAAACGGCCGCAGACAGAATTCGTTGGAGTGCATTCCACACCAGATCTGTAAACGGCCGGAGACGGATTTGGTAGGAGTGCGTTCCACACCAGATCTGTCCACAGAATGAGACATATTTAGTGGGAGTGCTTTCCACACCAGATCTGTAAAACCCGCGACAGTTTTGGTACGCGTGCTTTCCACACCAGATGTATACCCCAGGGGAGACAGTTTTGGTTGGAGTGCGTTCCACACCAAATCTGTACTCGGCAGGAGACAGATATGGTGCAAGGGCCTTCCTCACGAATTCTGTACCCGGCCTGTGACAGTTATGGTGTTTGTGCCTCCCACACCAATTCTTTACCCTGACGGAGACAGATTTAGTCTGAATGTGCTCCTAACCAGATCTGTACCCGGTCGGAAACAGTTTTGGTGGGATGGCCTTCCTCACCAATTCTTTACCCTCACGGAGACAGACCTGGTGGCAGTCTGTTCCACACCTATTCTGTACCCGGTCGGGGGCAGTTTTGGTGGGAGTGCTATCCACATCAAATCTGTCCCTGGCTGGAGACAGATTTGGTGCAAGTTCCTTCTACCCCAATTTTGTACCCGGCCGGAGACACTTTTGATAGGAGTGCCTTCCATATTAAATCTTTTCCAGGACGGAGACAGATTTGGTGAGAGTGCATTCCACACTAGATCTGTACCCGGTCGGAAACATTTTTTGTGGGAGTGCCTTCCCCACCACTTCTTTACCCGGACTGAGACAGATATGTTGGTACTGCGTTCCACAGCAATTCTGTACCTGGTTGACGACAGATTTGGTGCCAGTGAGTTCCACAGTAATGGTATACTCGTCCTGAGACAGATTGGGTGTGAGCACATTCCACACCAATTCTGTATTAGCCAGGGGATAGCTTTGGTGGTACTCCCTTCTGCACGAATTCCGTACCCGGGCGGAAACAGTTATGGTCCGCGTTTCTTCCACACCAGATTCCTACCTGGCTGGATCCAGATTTGCTTGGAGTCCCTTCTACACTAATTCTGTACCGGGCAGGACACTGCTTTGGTTGTACTGCGTTCCACAACAATTCGGTACCCGGCCGGAGACGGTTTTGGTGGAAGCCCGTTCTACTCCAATTATGTACCAGCCCGGAAACAGTCTTGGTGGGAGTACCTTCCATACCAGATCTGTAAATTGCCAGAGACATATTTGGTAGCACTGTGTTCCACCCCAATTCTGTACCCGGTCAGAGACAGATTTCCTTGGAGTTCATTCCACACCAGATCTGTACGTGGCCGGAGACAGATTGGGTCCGAGTGCCTTTCACCCCAGATCTATACTTAAATATTTGTCATCTTTCATTTTTCAATTCATCCAATTCCATTTTTTATGTGTTGATAATATCACCAAAGTCATCTTTGTTTTCCTTTTCTTCAACTGTCATTAATCTCCATCTTTGTAGTATTTCATCTACTGCAAAATCTTAGAATTAAACAAATAATTCTTGAGATTGTAACAAGTCAACCTGAGTGATATTTCATGATTCCATCACACATCTTTGTCAGCTTTGTATCTTCAGAAAGGTAAGTTTCTGCATATTCCGTCTTGATAGCTCTTATTATCATGTCTAATATTAAATATCTCTTGTGAACCATATTACGGCTTCCGCAGCTATTTTTCAATTCCAATTTGGCTATATATACATATTTCGGTCAGCATTTCTCTTTTGCAAAGCTACTTTTTAAGGATCATAATCTAATATGTTCCCGCATTCCCCTAAATCTCCTAATGATTTGTGAATTCCCCTTAACGGTATTTTTTGCTGTCACAACTCACTGTACTCACCCAAGTCAAATGATTCTCCTAGGAAACAATCCTGATCTGATGACAACAGATTATTGGTACTGTACCATCCTGTTCAGGACTCTGCTCAGGCCCAATGGGGTAGAGTGCAGGCTTCTCGGCAGTTGGAACAACTTCCAAATTCGCCCCTACTGGTATATCGTTAATATTATTTGCCAGAGCACAGTTGTATTCGGTTACCGGTATTGGCAAATATTGGCGGGTTTTGATTGAGGTGAAACTCATGTCTGTCAGCTTTGCGTTGCTAGCATCATAGAGGATTTTAGTACAATAACAGGCCTGAGGTAAATAACATAAAAGGAAATAGAATAACGATGGCCACAACAGGATCAAGAGGATATACCGCAAGAACTCGAATAATTCGACCTCGCGCTAAGAGGTTAACTTAAGGTGTGTATTGCGAAGTGGTGTTATGTCTCAGTTAATTTAGGTTTCATTATTTCTCGGCAGCTAATCGTAGTGAAGATGATGCCAACAAGGGAGAAAACTCTGCATGATTAGCTGCCAAGAAATAATGAAATAATGAAACCCATATTAACTGAGACCTAAGACCACTTCGCAATACACACCTTAAGTTAACCGCTTTGTGTGACGTCCAATTATTCGAGTTCTTGTGGTACTAGTGGTCTTCAGAGGGCGAGGCTGGCTGTGAGAATGGAAAAATCTCGCCAAATTTAAAAATAATCAAGAGACTAGCCTGGACTATGCTTGAACTTATAGTAAGATTGGTACCCTTTCCTTTTTCTTTCTTCTTCTTCTTCCTATTGGATCTGCCTTACATACTTGTTAGTCTGGCTTTAAACTAAAAGAAATACGTTCTTTAAGCAAATAATTCATTCATGAAGGAACAAAATCCCTGCTTGTGCTCTGTAATTTAAAAATTCCCCTCCTGAAAAACAGCGAGACCAGAGGCGAAAATAATCACCCCTACAATACCTGAGACCGAAAAAAGAGTTTAAAAGTCAGACTTGAGTAGAATGGTAGTGACAACATCATGCAATTAGATTACTCACGATTGGATACTCAATAGTAACCATTCTGTTAGTACAGCCACACGTTTTCACCCAGCCTCTTTAAAGTCTTTAGCCAGCTTTCGCTGGGGTCGCTCTTCCTCAACACTTATACAAATCTATTTTAGATACAATTAGTTCTGACATCTTATTTGCTTGCTTCCTCTATATTGCGCGCAATATGCAGATCACCTTCAGATGAGAAAATTGTCCAGACAGCTCTTTCAGCCGCGCGTTAACACCATTGAATTGAGAAAATTCTTGGTTGATATACCGCTATCAAACGAGAAGGTTATGCAAAGAATAAAGGATCTGAGAACGAGGACATATATTCGGTGACCTATGTGATAACCGTGGGATGAGGGGAGTCATTTAAATACACAAATCAATGCCAGATATTTCTTCCGGAGTCATCACGCCATTTTCTAACTTTCGCCTACCACTGCCCTATCCCTTCCGCCACCCTTATCTCCTGACCGCTTTCATACATCATTACATCATACATGCACTCATGACTCCAGTGACCCATCCGACATCCTTCCAGCACATTCTACGAGAGCGATAAGACCTGGGTAGTAGGAATGATAGCCGATAGACAGCGATGGTGTGATTGCCGGTGGTTAACAACATGAATCTGTCCTGTTCTCATATCTCTGACTCTTTGAACTGAATTCTTGTCGAGTCAAGAACCCACGCAACAGGCTCATTATCTCTTGGTGGTTCCTGCGAACCTGAGCCTTCAACCCCTTGTATGTATCTGGTTCACTCTCTTCATTCTATAATGCTTACTTGTCATTATCTGCGGTCGCAACTCTCGTAACTAAATTGATCTAGCAAAATACTCACTAATTGCTCATAAAATGTCTCTGGCACAATACAACTCATAATGTTACGACATAAATATTTACCCTTATTCCCAATTCTGGTCTCTCGAGGAATTAGCGGTGACGATAATCGTAGTACCTATATCTTGATATCACTATCTGGCACAGTGCTCCCTCTAGGATTTGTGTCAGGTATAGTGCTTACTCCAGTTTCGTAGGTCACTCCTTCAGACATCCTGGGTTGAGCCTAAAGAATCAATTCTTTTCAATCAATAATCAGATTTATAGCGGTCGCTTAGGGTAAAATGGGAAAAGTCACACAGTAGTGTAACAGTAGTATGCAGATATTGGAGTCTTATAACATTATGAGGGATAGAAAATTTTGAGGAAATGTGGTTATAGTACTGAGAGAGCAGAATGAAAGAGAAGAAAATGAGGAGGAGGCGTAAGGCTGTTATGCGGATAGTTTACCCTTCCAGGACATATGGTGTTGTTTACCTCCTCAGTATGACTAAGCTTTTCCCGTACCGGTACGGGTTTGCTGACTTCATAACTATCACTAAGCTTTTCCCGTCCAGGGACGGGAAATCATTACCTGATTAGTATAACTAAACTTTTCTTGTACTAGTACTGATTTTCTTACCTCATAACTATAACTAAGCTTTTCCCGTCCAGGACGGGAAATACTTATCTCATCAGTATAACTCAGCCCTCCTACCTTAATAGCTTAATACCATCATGTCTCATACGCGTCACAAGGTGGCCAGTGTGCCGCCTCTAACATGGCTGAACACCCTTCCTCCGACACCTGAAGGTGCCTGAGCCGCGCTCCTTTGCTGCTATCCCAATGCACGCGTGCCTGAGTGCCAGGCCATCGTTCCTCCCACACATCAGGTACTACTCGTACAGCGACATCTTCTACAGCCCCAAGCACCAGGGACTCGTTCCTCCAGTACGCAACGCGTATGAACTCGTACCGCAAGGGAAACTCCCAGCAACCTATCCAGTAACCGGCCTAGATCCTTCCTAATTTTCATACTCCTTACCACTCTGCTGCCCTCTTATCATACATTCTAATGTACACATTGCCTTAGTCCCACCCACCCTGCATACTCTCGACTATCACGAATTGCAGATCTAGCCTCCACCCGTACACTGGCCTTCGGTTATTCACACACCTACTTCCAACCCAATTCACCATTCAAACGCCATAAATTTATGCTAGATCAGCGACGGTTCATTATGCTAGTAAGTACTTGAATATCAGAGGGGTGATGCTTGTTACTAACTTGGAGGCAGTAGCTTAAAGTGAAGCGGGGTTGGGTACCTTTTTTGCATGAGTCATCTTTAGGAAGTACGGTAGTATTAAGACTGTCGCCAATACGGTAATTTGGGTTACAGTTTGTCCACGCGAGATATATTCTGCTGTCTGGGTTAGTAGTGATAGAGGTATCTAGCTTCGACCAATATAACCCTTACTGATTCCAAAACATTAGATACAGCTGCTGGTATTATGATAGATGAATTGTGCTTAGGCAATCTTATTGTTATGAGTTCTGGATGGGAGAAGAACGCGCTGGCTAGATGAAGAAGGACGAAGAAGTCAAGTGAAGAAGGACGAAGGAGTCAAGAGGGAAGCGTAAGTATATTGATTGGAGGCGTGGCCTTTCTTGCGTACTTTCTAACTATGGCAGAATATAGAGCTTATATACACAAGAGAAAGACAACTTTCCACCATCTTCACTCCCGGAAATTCATCCTGGGATGTCCAGGGAAAACCAGGTTCGGTCTCTTTTCGGTCTGTCATTCTTGCCTATCCACTGGTTTCCTGCCCGGTTGCTCCACCGCTTTCCTCTCCAGTTTTCATCTGCCGTTCCCTGTCCGGCCTTTACCGGCAATGTATCCAAATCATCCAGTAGTATACCATCAAGGTGCCTCCGCTCCCCTTCTTGATTGATAATGAGTGACAAAGGAAACTAATAACTAAATGGCAATAAAATGCGACAGAGGTAGAAAGAGAAATACGTTAGTATGGGGTAATCGCCGGTGCTCTTCAACAAATCTAAGGTGAAGCAGCACGCTTCCAGTACAAGTACTGCATTTGGTGATCTTGGGAATATCAAAAAACACAGTGACTAGTTTCATAGAACTTGGCAAATTACAATGCTACAGGAAGGGCTTTTCCGGCCTGAATAGGCATCACGATTGAAGGCGCTACAATGCTTTAGGTTGGATGATATGTAAGGGTTTCGAGTGATTCATTTACTACGCTGGATGTACCGGTACTTGTGTATACCGAGCCAGGCAGTGGGACTCGCACACTATAGTCACCATGGTATCTATGACGAAACTGGACCCGTTCTGAACAAGGATTAATTACCAGCAATTTTCGTAAGTCTAACCTCCATTATTCACTTTTTGCCAATCAAATACCGCTGTTCGTCGGCAGCCTAGTTTCGTTGTGGGTATGGTTATGACTGTAGGCATAAGTGACCTCGTTCACTATAGTGAATGTTTGTGCTGCATCGCAAGAGAGCACTGAAAGGGGTGTGGCGCTACTGGGGCAGCGAGTGCATGCAAATTGTGGTTGACAAAACCTTGGTGGAGGTTAATTAGATATTCCGGAGGCCTCAATGAAGTTCCACAAAGAAAACCCTTTTGTTTAGTTCCCAGCAACTCCATCAAGCGACCAACTCAATCATCTATCCTCAGCATGTTTCGGAATAGAGAAGATGTCTCATAATAACAACTCCTACAATACTACAAACTCCTATAATAACGTGTGGAACAATTATACCATTGCCGAATAATGGTCACAAATATTGCCCTGGTTATCGCTGCTAGAGCCTGGGCTACCACACAGGTCCATTCCAGAGAGGCGTGTCAAAATGATAGATGTTGGTAGGTATGCCAGTAGCAGGGGAAGTGAATCCGATAAGCTATTTTTGTTTTGCTATAGAGATCAATGAGCTGGCAAGACTTTTATTAGGTAACAAGGATGAACCGCAATAAGTGAAAGGAAAAAGAACTAGTACTGATAAGCTGTGATGGTAGCTCGTTGGTGATAGACAAGTGGTGCGATCAGGCCAGAGACCCAAAGGTCGCGGTTGCATGTTTATACTTTGATTTAATTTTGCAGTTTAAAAAGAGCCGTCACTGGAGACTATGCAGGGCGCCATGCCTAAACAGATTATGAGCGGGTTGGAAAGCGTCCCCATAGGAATAGGGCAGACATGCGAAAACCAGAAAAAGGGGACTGGTGGATGGGGACCGCAGCTTGATGATATTGTGAAAATGCTGCAGGCTATCGCTGGGGAGAGGAACATATTCATATGCATCGATGCTCTGGATGAGTGTGGCAAGATATCCAGTCAAGCTTCTTGATTCGCTTAATCAGATTCTGCAAAGGTCACCTGGCACCTGGGTGTTCATGATGGGAAGACTGCACATCCAGGACGAGGTGGAGAATCACTTGTCTGGAAGAGTATTTACTATACGCGTCACTCTCAGGTGGCTTGATATCAACAGCTATCTTTACACATGACGAGACCATGACACCAGGCCAGATGCGATGGACAATAGTATGAAGGAAACTTCCCCAAGGAAAATTACCCAAGATATATCTGAAATGTAAATAGCAGCACCCATATCAGAGAAGCTGCCTCAATGTGCCCACTGACAGTTACATGTTCAGATTCCTGTTAGTCTCTTTGAATATTGATGCGATTCTGGATGGAACCACAATCGGCAGCAGGCGAAGAATGCTGGCCGCGATAACAAATGGGTTGGGGTTGGAGTGGGCTTATATTCAGACGTTGAGTGAGATTAAGGGAGAGGATGGGGAGGAAGCCAGGCTGGGCATAGCCACATTCCGGGCTTCCCACTCAGAGCAATCCTTGAAGGCGACGAACTAACGTCACTCTCTAGGGGTTGAAATTGGGTCACGGGATCTTGATAGCGATGATATTCCTTCACTAGGGACATTGCCAGTTTGCTGTCAAGGACTTGTGACAGTAGATAAGAATGCTTCCACAGTCTGACTCATCTATTTTACACTTCAAGAGTACCTCAGGCTCATCCTGAGTGTTTTGGTAGGGCGCATTCTACAATTGCTGAGAGATGCTTAGGTTATTTGAATTCCACTCAGGTTAAAGCCATATCGGGTAGTCACTCTCGCGATCTTTGGGGCACACCCTTTCCTGAAGGTCCTTTACTAAACCGGCGAGATTCTGATCCCGATTTGCAAGATTGTGATTCAGATGGGCAACATTCTCTCTAGTATTCGGGCATATCTTCCCTTGAATATTCTTCACTCTATTGGCGAGTGCACACATAACGAGATCTTTCAGAGTCTGCAAGACTGATCGTACTGAAACTATTCGGCTACTACGGCAACCATATATTCCGAAAATCCACTTGGACGCAGAGGAAAGTTTTTGCCTCCCCGTTAATTTCAATAAACCTTCAGTGTTCAGCTATCTATACTCTGCATCATTCTTTAGGATTGTTGTGAATGTAATGTAGCTGGTTTGGTAGAGCTGGAAGGTTGTGACATCAACCAAACAGATTGCCTGGATAATGCATCTCTCTTGAGTGCAGCTGGGAATGGGCACCAGGGAGTGGTGCAAATACTGGTTGAGCGGGACGACGTCAACCCTGACAAACCAGATAACCGCAGCCGAACACACTTCTTGTGTGATGCTTGCAATCGGTATGAGGGAGTGGTGAAAATATTATTTGAAACGAAGCGAGGTCAACCCCAACACACAGGATAACCACTTCCAAATACGGCACTCATGTGCTGCTTTGAATGGACTGGAGGGAGTGGTGAGGGTACAACTGGGACTGGACGGTGTCAATCTTGACACACTGAATACAGTGTTCTCAAGGGGGCAGTCAGTCCATCATGAGTGAGGACGAGGACGGACGACTTTTCGCCATCCCGTCCAGTCCTCCAGCCAAGTTGCCCCACGATTCCGAGCGGAAGACGTTGGGCCCACAGTCCCCCACCGTTATATTAACCTCTGTAATGTCTCAGTTTGGCCATTTGATTCTTGCGCCAGTATTTGTTTTGAAACTAAACGCCAAGAATTAAGGCTACACAAAATAGTAAGCCCAACTTCCACTTCCTCTCTCACTCGAGTTTGAGCCGCTTGCCATTGTCGGAGTTAGAGGGACCTTGGCGCACAACTCAGAATACTTGTAGTCGGACTGCTGTTATATAACCAAGGGACTCCTCCATACCCTCAATTATGCCGAGGTCAGGAGTGTTGAGATACCTAGAACTGTGCTAACATCAAAATCCCAGATGGTTTCTTCTGATGCGGAATCCTCAAGTGGAATCCTCAAGTGGAATTGACATACTGGATAGAGATTGTAGAAATTGTGGAATCGAGATATGAAAAATAGGTCAAGTTAAACTTGATGGCGAATTCCTGTATCAAGCTGATCTTACAATTTGTATCAGATACTACCTTCTATTTAAACAATTGGTGCCTTTACAGCCTTTTTATTATCGGTATTCGATACTACCATAACATATTTCCCCACTTCATACTTCCATTTGATATATGAAGACTTTATTACTGATTGAACTCCTGGTATGATTATCCTCCATGCGAATCCCCCACACCAACTGCATCCCATCATTCATTCCAGTCACCAAACAGTATTCTGCTGTCCTCTGCGGCCCCTGGCCATCACCCACTATCCATAGCGGTTCTTCATAGGACTGCGTTTGCCGCCCGTCACCGGTCGTCACTCGCAGTCTCCTACCGTCCCCCGTCATCCCCTGTCATCCCCTACCGTTGACTACAATTCCCAAAACAAACTCGCAGTCTTCATGCACACCCTGCATATTAGTGTGTCAGATTGTCGGGCTGTCGTCCCCTCTAAAGACGGCCATCTTTAGATTTTGCGGAACAGGACAGCATACTTTCTGCCGTCCCGTCCTGTCCCAAGATCTTGGCAGTCCGTCCTCAGGGCCCTGTCGGGCCCCTGGAACGTTAGGAACATTGACTGAATAAGTACGGCCTAACATGGCTCTTGTATGCTGCTTAGAGAGGTGACGAGAGAGTGGTGGTAATACTACTTGAACGGGAGGATGGCAACCCCGACACACTGGATGAGTAGGGTGGAAAAACGCTCTTGTATCCTGCTGCGAGAGGGTACCAGGGAGTAGTGGAAATCCTACTGGAACGAGATGACCTTAAAGTAGACAAACAGGATAGGTGCGGCCAAACCCCACTCTTGTGAGCTGTTTCGAATGGGCACAAGTGACTAGTGATACTACTAGTCGAATAATAGGACGTCAACCCCAACACACAGGATAACCACGGCCAAACACAACTCTGGGGTGGCAATGAGAATGGGTACTGAAAACAGGTAATTCGGGTTTGAGTGTATCTACTTTCTAGAACGGAGGAAGTACAGACAAAACACTATCACTTTCTAGAACCTTCAAGTAGAAAACCAAACAACACAAGTCACGATCAATTCCAGCCAGCTAAACTAAACCGCACACCCAATCCACAAAACCACACTCAAGAATCAGATTTCCGTCACCAAGAAAATTGAACCCACCAGGTTGTTCAACTAACTAAAAACAGGCCCAGTTCCTTTCCTCAAACCACAGTCCAACGGTTCCTCCGTTGTGCTGTGTTCGTCGTTGACCTCGCCGGTGGTGAGAAGAAAGAAGAAAGGGAGAAAGCGTGAGAGGTGACAAAGAACCTAACTTACACAGAACCCCTGTCTGCCAAGCCTGACCAACAACCCCTGCAGAAAGGCAATAACCCTCAACACAAAGATCGTGATCATGACTAGCTATCTATGAAGCAAAAGTTATTCCCAGATAAGCAAGAAACATGTAAGTTAAGAAAACTCATTTTTAATCGCAACAGTACCAGGGAGTGGTGAAAATAGTAGTTGGGCGGGACCACCTCAATCCCGATACTGCTGATACTGCCGCCCGAACCCTGCTCTTTGTTGCTGCTTGGAGCAGTCGCGAGGAAAAAGTGAAAATTCTGATCGAACGGGCGGTGTCACCCCCGGCACCCCGGATGGTTATAGCCGAACACCCCTCTTGCGCACTGGTCAGGATGTGAAGGAGGGAGTGGATATAATACTACTCGAATGAAATGATGTCAACCCCAACACACGGGATAACTGCGGCTAAACATCGCTCTCGTGTGCTGCTTTGAATTGTCCTGAAGAAGTAGCGATGGTGCTACTCGGGCCGGACGTCAATCTCGACATACTGAATAAGTTCAGCCAAACACCGCTCTTGTATGCTGCTTGGGCACGAGGGAGTGGGAAAAATACTTCTTAAACTGGACGATGTCAACCCCGAAGCAAGGGATGAGTATGGCCGAATACCGCTCTTGTGCGCTGGTGGGAATGTGCACAAGGGAGTGGTGAAAATAGTACTTGCACTGGATGACATCAATCCCGACGAGAAACCGGATAAGCGCGGCCAAATACCGCTCTCATGTGCTGCTTCGAGAGGGACCCAGGGAGTGGTGAAAATACTACTCGGAAGAGACAATGTCAACCCTGACAGACCGGATGAGTTTGAATAAACACCGCGCTTGCTTGCTCCTAAGAATTGTCATGAGAGAATTGTGAAAATACTACAGGAGTGGGATGATATCGACTCCAACAGACCAAATATCTACCGCAAAACACCACCCTCGTCTGCCACTGAGAATTGGCACAAGGAATTGGTGAAAATGCGACTTGAACGGGACGAGGTCAACCTCCACAAACTGAATATGTACGGCCTAACATCGCTCTCGCATGCTGCTTCAAATATGGACGAGAGAGTGGTGATGGTGCTACTCGACTGAAACAACCTCAACCCCAACAGATCGGATCAGCACGGCCAAATACCACTCTTGGGTGCCGCTGAGAATGGGCTCTACGGAGTGGTGAAAATACTACTCGGGCGGACGACCTAAATCCTGATACTCCGGATACTGGCGGGCGAACCCTGCTCTTGGATGCGGCTTGTACCCGTCACAAGGAAATAGTGAAAACCCCGCTCGACTGGGCAGGCATCAACCCCGGCACGCCGGCTGGGTGTAGCCGAACGCCGCTCTTGTATGCTGCTTCGAGGGGGCATGAGGGAGTGGTAGAAATGCTACTTGACGCGATGAGGTCAACCCGGACACCCCAGATAAGTACGGCCGAACACAGCTCTTGTGCGCTCCCAAGGATGGTCATGAGGGAGTACCGTAGTGAAAATACTGCTCTAACAAGACGACGTCGACCATTACTGACCAGGCTAGTTCGGCCAAACACCACTCTTATGTGCAGCTAGGAATAGGAAGGCGGGGGGGGTAGGAATACTACTCGAACGGGACGACATCAACCCTGATAAATCGGATAAGAGCGGCCGAACACTGCTCTGGTGTACTACTTCGAGGGTGCACAAGGGAGTGGTGAAATAATACTCGATCAGGACGACGTCAAGCTCGACATACCGAATAGGTTCAGCCGAATACCGCTATTGTATCCTGCTTCGAAAGGGCACGAGGGAGTGGTGAAAATACTACTTGAACGGGACGACGTCAACCCCGACAAAGCGCATAACCGTGGCCGAATACCGCTCTGGTGCACTACTTCGAAGGGGACACGAGGGAGTGGTGAAAATAATACTCGAACGGGACGACATCAAGCCCGACACACCTGATAAGCACCCCCGATCACCGCTCTTGTGAGCTGCTTCGAATGGGCCCAGGGAGTGCTGGAAGTACTACTCGAACAGGACGACGTCAACCACGACGCACTGGATAAGCACGGCCAAACACCACTCTTGGGTGCCGCTCAGACCCCCGATCACCGGAACAAAGCATGGGGGAAAATAACTACCGATAGTACGCTCCTCCCCGAGCTCTCTGGCAAGGCGTGCTCCCGATTGGTTTACTGCATCATCTAAGGATATTAGCAAAATACGCTGTGGAGTTAAATAGGAAGTGTGATCAAACCCGTCATCATCATAGCAAGCACAATCAAACAATCCTCCGCTTGAACGTACTCGACTAATCCCGTAACTACCTCAATAAGCTAATAATGGCTTTCCTATAGTCCTATTAGAACTTATCACCAGTAAAATAGAAAAGACACAACTTACAGACTCAGTCGTTTGAATAACCCCCGGCAACCAAATACTGATCTCTTGTCGGCGTCCACCTTCTAAGTGGTCCCAGCAAGAACGAATTCCATCAAGAACTCCGCTGCCTGGCTGTAGACTTCCAGCGTCGTCAGAAAGCACTTCGCCCAAAGCCAGTCTATTTTCAAACCGTAGAGCAGGAGAACGAAATTGCAGTGCAACTAGAAACTCGTAAAAAGGGGGAAGCTGGAACATGTCCTCACCGCTGGGACTGCGATAGCTGTCCAACACTTGCAGTAGGCATAACATGAGGAAGAAAGGAAGCAGGAACTGGAGTAGAGGTTTGTACAGTTTCCAATGACACTGATGGAGCGATCGGAACAGTAGGGGACCCCCCCTCTTGCATGCTGCAGAGGATGTGCACGAGGGAGTGGTAAAACTAGTACCCGAACGAAACGACATCAACCACTATACATTGGATAACCGTGGCCAAACACCGCTCTCGTGTCCTGCTTCCAATAGGCAGGAGGTGGTGGTGAGGGTCCGACCCTGGCAGGACGACGTCAATCTCAACATGCATAATAGGTTCCGCCGAACACCGTAATGATATGCTACTTCAAATGGGCATAAGTGCGTAGTAAAAATACTACTAGAACGGGAGGACATCAATCCCGACAAACAGGATAGGCGACAAACCGGACAAGCGCAGCCGAATACCGCTCTTGTGAGCTGCTTCGAGTCGGCATGTGGCAGTGGTGAAAATACTACTGGAGCGGGACGACGTCAAGCCTGACAAACCGGATAAGGGTGGCCGAACAGCGCTCTCAAGTGCTACTGTATCTTCTTTATCAGTCAGAATGGCACTAAAGAGAATTAAGGCAACCGAACCAACAGAAAGGCACGAAAAACAACAAGTCGCCACAGTTTAAACATATAGAGGGTGACGATTGGGTAGGTTCAAGACAATCCTCCTAGCGCTATTGCGATTTATACAAGAAGATACGGTACTCACAATGGATGCTTCCCTGGTGGCTTCTCTGGCCGCGATAATAGCCTCCTTCTCCTTCCCTTCTGACCTCTTACCCATAGGCTTTCTCTCTCCCCAAACTCGCTCAAAGCAAGCTTCCTTTCCGCTCAAAGCAGACGGAATAAAGGGTGTCGGTATATGGCAGTGGGTAAGGCAGTCCGAAGGGAGGCGCGAAGGGTTGCGGCAATACAGGAAGTGAAGGGCTTGGAATTCGGAGCGTAAAGCCAAGTGGTGTGGCGGTGCTGAGAGGGAGGGAAAAAGGATGTGCGTTTTCGAGAGAATAGGGGGGAAGGTAAAAGCTATATAGGCGTGTGGGAACGCACTGCCGGGCTACCGTTTTTTCTTCTTTTTTTTTTTCTTTTGTGAAGAGTATTTGTGACATCTCCCGTATGGCTAGTGGGTGCGTGCCCTATTAGGTCAAGGCCATTTCGGCTAATCCCTGTCGCCTGCCGTTTCCGAAAGTTCCTTCTTTAAATCGGTGAGATTATGACTCCCTCTATTAGGGAGTGCACGCACAACGTGATCTTGCAGACTGCCATATCCTGCTCGCGCTCAGGTTATTTGGCGACTATGGCAACCATATATCTCTGGTCTGGGTTGCTTTGAATAGGCACACGGGAGTGGTGAAAATACTACTGGAACGGCGCGATGTCAACCTGGACGAACCGGGGAAGTACGGCCGAACATTCCTCTTGTGAGCTGCTTTGAATGGGGTTGTGAGAGTAGTGAAAATCCTACTTGAACCAAATGATATCAACCCCAAGATACCGGATAACCGCCGCCAAACACCGCACTCATGTGCTGCTTCAAAAGGAACGAGGGAGTGGTGAGGGTGCTACTCTGGCGGGACGACGTCAATCACGACATACGGAATAAGTTTGGCCGAACACTGCTCTAATGTGCTGCTAGGAATGGGCATGAGGGAGTGGCTTTCGCCGTTTCGCAGTTTCACCTATTCACCTTTTGGCCATTTCCCTCCTTCTTCTCATTGTTTCACGGTTTCTTTGTCCGCCGTTTCGCTATTCAGGCATAGTAATTACTTCTATCAATTACATCGCACTAGTCTGAGATCTTTATTAAAGGCAGTGCGGTCAAGGAGCTCTTACTGTGACCTGACGGTAGAAAACACCTCCGCAGATGCGATACTTGAACTATTCCTAATCACACAATATTTTAGGGAACTAAAAAGCGACAAATACAGACGAAAGGATAGGTAAACGAGGACTTAATTGCACGGCTTGGTGCTGTAAATGACAGAGTAGCCTTGTTGTTATGATTAACGCCGGCGGATGGCTGCTTAGGATTACGAATAGGGAAGATAATCACCGTAGTATTGGCAATTAGTAAAATACAAAAACCCAAGTAGGAAAAAATAGCTACACATCCATATGCCCACGCAATTTCTGCCACCACTTTGGCATCTTCCCAAACTCCCACAACGGCTTCCCAGTCATGTGTACGTACGCATCATGTACGGTTTGATGGGTGAAATGCACTATACTGTACCGGCTTCCCTTGTAAGAGCCAATGTAGTGCTCCACGGCATAGGAGCGCAAGAAGATAATCGAGCCTAGCGATTATATATTAGTCACTTGTAGGAACATTAAGATCTAACGGAATAGTTGGCAATTTAAAAAGTCACCGGACGCTTTGCATTTATTAGTACCTGTCTTGGCACAAAAGCGTCCAAAGACCTTGTATTAGCCAAGTTGTCAATACGTACCCGGAGGACAGTCAACTTTGACCCCAAGCTCAGGAAAGCAGGCGTCACCACCCTTAAAATCTCCTAATACCACAATTGCATACCACCCCTGACATACGTCCTCAAGGTCTTTGTGACTATTTGTATTCGCGTTCATTACTAATGAACGCGAAGTAAATACCCCGAAGGCCTCGTCGATGCGGTCCCGCTCATTTTCATCGTAAATGACATTGTAGACGGCCTTATATTTCTTGTACTCTTCCGGAAGAAAACCACGAAATAATGCCTCAACGGTCCGAGTTAGCGGCAGGAGCTTTGCGGCAAATTTTTTCAGTGCTTTGCCAGCGTGTTTAGTGGAATATGTTTGCGCTGGGCCCGCTTCGAGTTCAATATCATGCGTTTTTTGTTTCATTCTGGGGACAAAGGCACGGTGTCCAATCACGCAACCCTTCAGTTCCAAAGTGCCGTCGCCCCCATCTTCCTCTGAATAAGGCAGAGCTGTGACATCGTTGGTATTTTCACGGGCAGCTCCGTCGGTAGCGAAAGCAACAGGACCTTGGTTTGATTTATTGCGCTTCCTCATCCCATCCGCGCCGTGCCTGACGTGATCTGTAACAATAGTCCGCGAGGCAGCGTAGTCGAGGACCGCCTGTTTGAGTTCCGGTAAATGTTTGCTGACCTTGTGATTCCCGGCCTTTATTACACAAGGAATGCCGTGCCTAACAATTGTTTACTGTAAGCGTAGGCCCTGCATGGGGTATCATATTAACTTGGATAAGAGAGATTTGTCTCAGGACGTCAAAGTTTCCTATTTGGACGACAATGGGGGGAGGGTACCCGCGGGAGACACCATCAAGGCACAGCGGCGCCTTAGTATCACGACACCCTCAAATTCGCTTTCTCCTTAAATTCGGTTTCTGGGCTACGCAGGTTTGTAGTAGCAGTACCAGTAAGAATCTGACGAAGAATGAGACATATTCACTGCAGATAATCACACGTTGCATACTGGGTAATGGTTGATACCTGTCCTGTATTGCCTAGAAACTGAGTTTGAGCAGGAAACGAATCTGAGGGTGCCGCGATACTACATATAATTGAACGACGTTTGTGAACACAACTGCTATTGCATACAGCCAAAATTCAGCTTACTCGCCGGCCCCTGGCATTTGCGAGCACCGCTGCTATTGCACATGGGCAAAAGATAAGCGAGCAAAATCTTGTCGCTAAGACTTATTTTTCACCTATATGCAATAGTAGCCGCGCTCCCAAATGCGAGGGGGCAGCGAGTAGCCTGGATTTAGGCGGTATGCAATAGCAGTCGTGTGCACAAATGTCGTTCAATTATATGCGAGGCGGCGCTGTACCGTGCTAGTGTCTTCCCGGCTTGCCCGCCCCCGCCGCCATCCAAATAGGAAACCCAAGCACCCTAAAATCATTCTCTCTTATTCAAGATTATACAGGGGTATAAATTACTGACTTGTCGTTGATTATGACCGTCTTCCCTGTAACGCGCAGCAATTGAGGTTCATTGTCTTCTTCGAAGTTCTCTGTTGAATTGGATTTCGGCTGCCGCTTAAGCTCCGAAATAATGGCGTTTTGGAC
>Ga0307509_10001411_pt1 | contig 40593 bp, 54 predicted proteins | sample 10_EM_MG_FD_202245 | JGI IMG/M metagenome (GOLD analysis project Ga0307509, IMG submission 202245) | Populus trichocarpa ectomycorrhiza microbial communities from riparian zone in the Pacific Northwest, United States - 10_EM | ecosystem: Host-associated > Plants > Roots > Unclassified | place...
AAAAACATGGCTGCGGCAACGAGAGGGGGGGGGGAATAAGAAATGTCCGTTTGAGCCGCATACAATCAAATATCGGGTCAAGAGGTCGAAGTCGTCAAGACGATACCTCGCTGCATTCTTTTTTTGAAAATATGGAGTAGAGTGGTGCATGGAGAGCATCACCGATGGGTCAATAAGGCTGTGAGGCAGAGGAGAGCCTGCGGTTGCGCCCGCCCACTGGGCGGCCGCTCCCGATGTGCCCTTGTGCTTCAGCGACGCTGCCTCCGTTGCGCTCAACGTCGGCAGCGAGCCTCTCGACTTCGGCGATCTTCTCTGCTACCTCCTTCCCGACACGTTCTAGGTACTGTTGCCGTCTATATTGCCCCCGCTTCGACTCCTTGGGGTATTCACAAGCGATTTCACGTCTAGCACACTGACTGTGTGACAGGGCCGAAGACGAGAGAGAGAGACCGCAAGGCAAGACGTCACAAGCGATGCGCGGCCAAACAAAGAGCGTCATAGTGAGGTTGATTAGTACGATGTGATGCCAAGGTAGGGACGGATTATCCGAGGGGAAATCAAAACGTACTTGCATCGCGTCTCGGGTGGAACAGGGGGAGCACATGCAATCTTCCTCATCCGGCAGAACAGACAAGCCATAGCTGGTTTGCGCTTCATTAGCAAAGATTTGGCATCCGCGTGTCTCGATGGTTCGTAGTATGAGAATGTGCATTGAACCTTTGATAGCGAACCGCGCCGGTGATTCGATGACGTCTTCGCAGTCGGTGGCGGCGGTGTTGGTAGTGAGACGGGCTCGTCGGAATCGAGTGACGAGTGTGAGTGGGACATGGAGCTCGAAGACCTGGAGGAGGGTTCGAAGCTCTCCTCCCGACTCCCTAATGGCCTTCCTCGGGAGTAGAGTAGCGTAAGGGACGGATCTTTCTCGTCCATTTGGAACGCAGCAGAGTTTGGTCCGGACAGTGGGACGCCATCGGGAAAGAAGTACTAAACGGAATAGAAATCACCTCGAACATCAGCCGGGCTGGCCGAAACGCGGACGTAGAGGGACTAACTTGGTCGTTGGGTGTATGCTGGGAGGGGAGATAGCCATCCGGAGAATAAACATAGTCGCCCTCTGCGTACTGGATCTGTCGGTATTGTGGGGAATCAGCCACGGATCCTGAATCGCAACACCGCTGATGCTCGTCCGAAGGGTGGCAAGACCAGGAATGCCTATGCGAAGATGATCGAACGAGGCTGTTCGCGGACGGGAGGACGTTCGGAAGGTAAGGTCCGTTATATTGATCGTCGGATGGCTCAAGTGTCGGGTAACGGTCGTCGACGTCGAGGACGGGAGAATATGGACCGTTATCCCAGGAGGGGAGTAGTTGTACCTGGGCGGGGGTGCATGGGGCCATCTTGTGTGTGTAGAGGGGGTAGAAGTCCGAGTTCTTTTCGTTCGTAGAAGAGGACAGGAGGGCAAGTACGGATGGTGGGGGGAGAGCAAGAGAAAACGGATGATGGACCGGGGGTTAATAAATCCCTCTCGACTCTCCTGGCCGTCTAATCCTAACCCGGCACGCGGTTGCAGCATCTGGCACGACACCCCCCCGGTGGAACGCTGAGTGGCAAGCCAAAGTGCTGGGCGAGCCTTCGAGACCGATCCAAAACTGAAAGGGACCCTTGACGTTAGAGCGTATAGCGGAAATCCGGTGCCCTATCACCCATCCGTCTCAGCTCGTGATCAGAATACTACAGGCCACCCTTCTCGCCTGCCTCTCTCATGACACCATCCCTTCGCGCATTCATTCACTTGTACGTAAAGGGGATAATCGGCAACACGACCAGCCCAATCCACGCAAACATTAGTTCGATTCCATCTAGATCGCGACAGAAGGGTATGACATCAGAGTCGAGGTCTGGGCGGGAACCACACGGCGGCAACCAAGCGGCTCATCACACTTACGTCCAATGATGTATCCCAGGCTGCCTTGCGCCCTGTAGACGTTGGGCGAGATTGGTCCAAAAAAGTTTCCGATCCCGATGTGTAGGACCGTGCTCGTTCCTCTCTTTACTGTCCAGCCAGATTATTGTCCAGTCTGGTGAAAGCGCCGATAATGATTTCATGCCGGAGCACCCCCCAAGAATCCATCATCAGCGATCAAAAATCAGTCGGCTCGCTTGGTTAACCCTTATGAGGCAACAATGCCGGGAGCGCAGGGCATCACCCGGCAACGCAGGGAAAGTCCCAAAATACTTGGCGTCGCCGGGCACGTCCAACATGTAACCGGAGGGATCATGTCGATGGAGGGATGAATAACCAATGGTGCCTCAGCTTGTCGGGACGAACGAGGAATAACATGATTGCCACATCCATGACGGACGGAGCACAGGGCAATGTCGTGAGACTTACGTTGGCTGCCTCGCCACCAGGCTCAAAAAGGACCCACTAACAAACACGTAAGGGTGGAACCGTTGGGAAGCTCGAAATTGCGATCGAATAACAAAATCTACGAGAAACTCGAGGGTCAGCGGCAGCGGTCCACTTGGTAGATATTCAATACCGACCCCCGGGTAATCGATGGCGAGGAATGCGGTTTGCGGTAAATCAGGGAAAGAGGTTGATCAACCATTCTGGTGACCGCCGGGCCGCATCGCCACTCGCGAGGTTCAACTATAGATAGTGATACAAGATGTAATCCAAACCTGGGGAGAGGGTCGTCCAGTGAAACCATTGCATTACCCATCGCATTAACGCGGTGCATACCCCATACGTTACCTACCAGTCTAGAAGGACCAACTTGGTATGACGGAATTCGATGGGTTTCCCTCTCACGGGGGAGTTGTCGTGCTGTTTGGGAAGATTTGGGGTTTCAGTCATGTGGTCGATAAAAATGATCCACGTTCCGCACTTTTGGTCGAGATAACGAAATCGTTTTCGTTCGGGTCAAGAGCCTGGCGGTGGAGTGGGAGCCCACCATCACTCCTCTCGGGGAAAGCGAATTGACCCGGACGTGGAATTTTTTATTGTATGAGAAAAGAAACGCGACCCCACCCAGGTATGTGAATTCCAGCCCCAAAGGTGGCACCATCCTCGAGAATCTGTTACAAGGAGCGACGGTGAGTTGAAACAGGTGAATCGCGAGGGGTTTGCAGACGAACAAAATTCCAGGTCAACCCGGATACCCTCTGGTAATACTCTTGAAGGAAATGCCGTACACCGGGAGTCTGGAAAACGCGCCTGATGGACAGAGATAGGATCGGAAAGATCGAGCTGTGTGGGACGAACAGCTCACCTGACACCGATACCGCGTCAAAGAACAGCCCAGTACAGTGTTGGCGTGGGTAACGAGGTGTCAGACTTTGAAACAAATCAGGTCAGCCAAACTCTTGGGCGAGGTCGGAACTAACCCGAATACCACACCGGAAATAGGTCAGTCTTGGTGCCCACAAACCCGGTGGGAGACCATAACCTGGATGGTGTGGGAGGCGGGGTTCGACTTGCTTACGTGCCGTGACAATCGACTCACATGAACCCCACGATCCCTGGGGATGGAAAACGACTTGAATGACATTGCCAAGAAACGGAAGGAGCAGAGCCTACGGCAATCTCTGGCAACCATCTAGGGTGCCTTTAATGAATGTGAGATTCAGGATGGTGGAAAACCGGGACACGTGGCGCGAAGAGCGGAATAACTTTAAGACGAGGCTATTTGTCTATGTGTGAGCCGGGGGTCATCAAGGAACGACTTGTACGTACTTGGCAGGGCATTCAAAGAGGCGGTTATGGCTGAACGAAGAAGTGGATGTGATCGGTGGTTGAGCCATTCCGTCACCGAGACGCCCTGCGTGTAATGAAAAACAGGGTCTGGTGACACGGGATCGAGCGGTAGTACAAGAGATCATCTCGCGAGGGCTTACGAGTGCGATGTCATACCCGTTGCCGGTTAGATGCGATTCATCGGTCTCCCCTGCACTCTGACAAAGACCTGCGGTGACGTCAAGATCTCTGCCAGCGGAGCGGGCAAAGGAGAGTGTGGAAGGCTTACGACCCGATGCCTTCGATAAAGGAGGGTGTCAGAAGGTCCAGATGAGTTGTGGAGAGCCATCGGGGAGCCGTACCTCTGTCGGGGGGAGACGGAGGAGCGCAGAGATGGGCATTAAAGTTAGGAGGTTGTGGGGGAGGTGGCGTTGCAAGCATTCGACAGGTATGTATACTGGATGAGAGGAGATAGAGATGGCTCGGAGGGTTTGGACTTGCCAGTTTATCTTGTGTTTCAGGAAGATACCCGCCCCTCATATTTTCAGTTGGGGGGGGGATTGGAGGAGTAGACGGTTCGACCGTCTACATGCCCAGCCTGAGCACCCTCGGGCCCATCGGCTGTGCGTGACCACGCCACGCTGGCGCCCGCCCACACTTTCCCCACGTTCCGTCGATCACCTGTGATGACCAGAAGACCCATGTCTGCCCGTGCAACGACTCCTCTCCTGCGTCCGACCTCGGCCAGACCCCAAACGGCCGCGTCGTCACGTCCAGAGGGTCATTCCATCGTGGCGCTCCTCGAAGGTCGCGGCATATCGCGTGAAATCGGGATGGCAACCTTAAACCCCGAAACTGGCAGAGTGACAATGGTTCAGGTGCTCATCCACCCCGAGCTCATTCCGGCGATGCGACACCCCCTCATCCTCCCCTTAAATCCAGCTCTCAGACTTGCCCACGTATGTCAAGACGCTGCACCAAATGCACATCCACTACCCGTCTCTGGTCCTCGTCCCCGACACGTTTATCTCTCCGCACTCCTCGTCCGATGCCAAGGCATCCCTGCTGATAGAATGCATCGAAGGTGAATTCGAAGATGTTCCGATCGAGCCCGTGAAGAGGAGGTGCTGGAACGAGACCATCGGTGGGTCTTCGGAGACGAGCCTGAACTGGTCTCCATCACTGACGCAATTCATCCAGGCCTCCAGTTTATTACACAGCTCGCTTTGGACGACGAAGAAAGAGCCACCACTCTCCTTTCGGCTTCCACCAAGTTTGGCTGTTCTGACCCCGTGTATGCGCCTGGACTCAAAACAAAAATCACAGATATTATGCGCTTTCTGCTTTATGCGCCCTATTTAAGTATTCGGAGATGAAGCTCAACGTCCGGTACTCTGCCGGGTCTCTGAGCATCCGTTACACCCCCGTAGAGGGAACAATGATGATCGACCCCGAGACGATTCGGAATCTCGAGCTTGTGGGCAACATGGGCAACCGTAAATCGAACCACTCTTTGTTTGGGTGCGTGACACCACGAGGAGTAGGGCTATGGGCAAAGCTAAACCTAACGTTTCAGCGTCATGAACCACACGTTCACCCCGATGGCGGCTCGACTTCTCAAAGTTAACATAATTTCACCAATCACAACCGAAAAATCCATAAACGACAGGCTCGATGCAGTTGAAGGTCGAATATATGCCCCATCCGCGTGTTTAATCTCACTGAGACTCCCCAGAACTGATTCGTTCCGAGGACATGTTCAACGAGGTCCGATCAGCACTCAAGGTGCTTGCAAAGCACGACCTAGACAAACTAGTCGCTTCAGTGAGTACTACCCCCTCGCCCTTCCGATCCGCAGCTCAACCTCCCACAGCTCGTCGCCTGCGACCCCCGGGCCCCAGCAAAATCGTCGACTCTAATTGTTACACGTATAACACAGATGTTGCAGCTTCGCAATATCGTCAAAAATCTGCCCGATCTGCAGGATTCTCTGCGTAGTGCATCGTCGATGTTATTGCAAATAATCTCCATCGTGAGTCCAGCCCTTGATAGCCACGGGGTTTAATCTCAACCACCGGGGTAGATGATCAGCGACCAACGGATCGAGGCGATAGATTCCTTGATAGCCAACAGCCTCGACGAAGAAAATATACAGAGCCCTCCTAGGGTGCGTGAGCTACTTCTGCCCCTACTTAATACCTCTGAAACAGTCCCCATAGACGGGTATTGGTGCGGTCACGGTCAGAGTGCTCGCGGTCAAGGTTAGCGTTCGGCACGCTCGTGCGTGTGGTGCACCTCCGGCTGAAATAATCCTAAGCCCAATTTCAATCGGTTACTCGACGTTGCACGGGAGACGTTCAAGGAGAACATTGCTGATATTTACCAGCTTGGACGAGAGCTGTCAGAATCCCATGGACTGCCGCTGGGTCTCGTGTACCAGGACAGCGGCTTCATCTTCCAATTGAAAAAGTCGGAAGTAGAGAGCGAACTCCCCGCCGGGTTCATCAATGTCACGGAGAAGAAGGGTAGGCTTGTGTTCTCAACTCTGGACTTGGTGCGTCTATCGTCGGGGATCAGGGGGCATTCCCACACTTGTGCTCATCAACATTTCTCCACCGAAAGAAAAAACGAAATGCAAGGATGAAAGACGCCTTGGATGAAGTTATGTCCTTGAGTGATAAGTTGTTCACGCCACTGTGTCTTCGGCCCCAGAATATCCTAACGGGTTTCAGCAGGATCATCAGAGAACTTGTGGATAGTATAGTCAGTCACATAGGCGCGTTGTACAAGGCATCCGAAGCCGTAAGCCTGGTCTGGTGATCCTCTCTACAATTTACTCGATGGTGGGCACAGATTGCGTTGCTTGATATGTTGTGGTCGTTTGCGCACGCCTCCATCCGTAAGCCAGCCACGTTTGTCTCCCTCCCCGCTCCTCCCCGCTCACCGGTCCGCTCTGGATTTCGCTTCCGGTGCTCCGAACCCCGGTCCTCAAATGGTCACGAACGATCGATGACGATTGCGCGACCTCCACGTTCTGTCGGCCTTCTCCCTGATATCGATGCGTCTAGTACATAATTGCGGTCCGTTCGTTTTCCTATAAGATCATCCAGCTTCTTCTCGCTTGGAAGTAGGCCTGTGTTAAATCCCTTACACTGACGTCGATCGCGATCTTTCGAATGGCCCCACAGTGCGACCCGAGTTCACTGGGACGTTGGCGATCAAGGCTGGACGTCACCCAATCCTTGGTATCATCAAGAGTGCCGGAGCCTTAGTTCCCAATGATACATATTGTTGCGATGCTTCAACGTTCCAACTGATTCGAGGTCCCAAGTTGAGTGTCGTTCCTGTGCTCCCACTGCCGTTACCTTGGTGAAAATTTCCCGTCATCTGATGTTTCGATCCCCAGCATGTCAGGTGCGTGGTTTGCATGATATTGTTGCGACAGCAGACAAATCCAAAGCTATCACTCCGGTACCGACGTCAACGTGCGTAGGAAAGAGTACGTACCTTAGGCAGGTTGGGCTCCTGACGATCATGGGGATGTGTGGATGCTTTGTTCCTGCGGAGTATGCAAGTTTCGGGTGAATAACGAGGGTCGCCTAGCCTCTTGAACGCGTTTAAACGTAGGTGAATCTCCGTGTAGGACACACGATTCCTTGCTCTCGCGACTTTCAAACGATGACGACATGGAGAAGAGTCTGAGCACGTTTGCCAACGAGATGGCAAGTTGTGCAATGATACTCGGTACGTGCTCAAATCATGCGCTTTCGCCATTGCTCTGGATTCCCCTGCAGGTCTCGCAACCCCTACGTCTTTGGTGCTGATGGATGAGGTGGGGAGGGGAACCTCTCCAGAGGAAGGAATCGGAATCGCGCACGCTATAGCGGAGGCGCTGATCAAGTTGAAGGTTAGTGGTCCCTTTTCCTGTTGGTGTCCAAAGCCCGACGGTTGTCTCCCAGTGCTTCGTCCTCTTTACAACGTAAGTCCCCTGACAGGAAAACTGGGGCTCCGATAACGCTTCCGTACCTAAAGCCATTTCCATGAGTTGTCCCTTTCACTCTCGCGGCAGCCGACGGTCATCAAGTACACCTCTATTCCTGCAGCACGCAACCCCCACTGAACTTACATTTGCCCAGTATGCATCTCTCAGTTCGGGTATATCGAAAGGTTTTATCTCCACAAGATTACGCCTTAACTTTTCCCAGACTGCACGACCATCCGGAACAACATTCGGCCTAGTGTTTAACCACAGGTACGGCGATGACCACCAACCCAAGGACCAAGGCGTTGATGTCCCCGCGCAGAATCATGGACGGGATGATGGGTGACGTTGGGAACTATGGTTCCAACCAGATTCCTACCCGAACTTGCGTGTAGGCCAACAACAATCCCTCTCTAGGTTTGCAACTGGCGAAACTCGCTGACCTTCCTGACGATGTCCTGAGTGAAGCGACAAGGGTCACGGAACTCTTGGAGGAGAAACACTCGGCTGAAAAAGCCTCTAGCGAAGCAGGGAAGACAGCGCAAAGGAGGAAGATCTTTCTTCGAGTAATGATCACTTCGCCTTGGCCCTCTGCCGTCTCTCTGGTATTTTGTTCTGATTGCTCACTTTGCTGCTGCGTTCCGCTTCCCGTAGCTCCGGACACGACTCACTCAGGCAGTTGAACATTCTATGTTACCTGACCAGGAACTGCTGGAACACTTCGCTCGGATTCAGAGAGAGACGGTGGCCGCTCTTCGAGATACTCTGCCCGTATAGATCCAGCTGGGATGGTTTTTTGGGTGGGGTTGGGTGACGTCAGCTAGAATCGGAACCGTGATGACGAAAAGAGTGATGAATGATTAGATAAGGCAGCTCACTTATAAACCGGTTGGCCTCCTCCGAGCCCTTTTCTTTTCCATCCACCACACCCGCACCGACCGCTAAGATGTCCTTTACTTTGCCACCCTTGCCTTACGAGTACAACGCTCTCGAGCCCTACATCTCGGAGCAGATCATGACGCTTCACCACAAGAAGCACCACCAGACTTACGTCAACACCCTCAACACCGCGACCCAGTCCTACGAGAAAGCTTCCTCCGCCAAAGAGCGAATTGGCTTGCAGGCTGCTTTGAAATTCAACGGTGGTGGTCAGTATCCTGTACACCTAGCCCCTGATCGTTACCGACGCCTTATCGGGCTCCATCTCTTGGTGAACTTGTCGTTGATCCCCTCTCATTATTGCATTGCAGGTCACATCAACCATTCCTTGTTCTGGAAGAATTTGGCCAAGTCCAACACCCATGGTGGTATCGGTGGTACCTTGCAGGACGGCCCCCTCAAACAGGCCATCGCCAAGGACTTTGGTTCTCTCGATGCTCTCAAAAAGGAGTTCAACGCCACCACCGCCGCTATCCAGGGTTCTGGCTGGGGCTGGCTTGTGAGCTCGATCCTGCGTTAAGATTTGATATGGGGTTCGATAACGGGTCGTCTTTGCGCACAGGGTTTGAACCCCGCCACCAAGCGTTTGGAGGTCGCCACCACCGCAAACCAGGACCCTCTCTTGAACTTGGTTCCTATCATCGGCGTCGACATCTGGGAGCATGCTTTCTACCTCCAGTATCTCAATGTCAAGGTCGACGTGAGTTTCATCCCTTTTACTCTCCGTGGATCAAACCCCTTTAACGCTCGTAATCCAGTACCTCAACGCCATTTGGAACGTCATCAACTTTCAAGAGGCCGAGAAGCGCCTCGTCGAAGGCTTGGGCGGCACCGATGCCGGCGTTTCCTTGTCCAAGATCTAGGGTTCTAACGACGCAGGGTGGAAACCAAAACTGTAACTGTATTCATACAAAACCGAACCTCGAAGCTTGAATGTGTATGTAATCAGGTTTCCTGAGAGTCCTCAACACGATTCCGTGATCCAAACTCCGTATAAAGCCGTATACCACTGCAGGCATACCAAGCGACGAGCGCTTGAAAGTTGAGGTTCGAGCTCCTTGCACTCGACAACGTTGTCGGGGTCACCAAACCGGAATTGACCGGAAAATTTGGGTCAGCTCTTTATTGTACGCTCATGGAACAAGGAGTGTGGTAGTCTGTACGAAATAAATAAAGGGAGGTATGCAGGCGTCAGGAATAGCCTTCAACAGTACACGCGCCCCAGGGTCACGGCCATTCCTACAGGGTGCTGATTTACTACCACGGGGTCCAAGCGGTGACGGTTCGAGAGAAACCGTTCCCGTTTTCAGCGGCAGGGATAACGGGAGAAGAATCGATGCTCAACTGGTAGGTTGTCCCAACAGTGGCCAAACTGTAGATTCCGACACTGGATTGGGAGTCGACGTTGAGGATCTCAGATTGGCAGTTGATTTGATCCACTGCGTTGCACTGGGTGTCGTAGTTTTTGAAGAAACTGTACAGCCCAGCGCCAAAGACGAGGACGTCGCAGGACTTGGTTACGTGCAATCCCCAAGCGGAGGTTTGGTTGGAATTGAACGACGGGTCCTTCCACTTCGAGAGGGTGGTAAAGAGAGGGCCGGGGGGAGGGGGGTTGGGCTGGTAGTAGGGGGATTCTGTTTGCGGAAGACCGAGGTAGTGGTTCGCGGCGCCAGCGAGGTTATAGTTGACAATAACGTGGTGCTCGGACCCAGTCCCGACAAGCCAAACGGGCCCCTGTGACTCAGACAAAAGGCCGCGACCGGAGTAGATGGTTATCTGGTCGGCGTTTAAGGTCTCGAAGTCGTGATCGGCGAGCCAGATCCAAGTTCCTTCGAAGTACGCGCTGGAGTGGCGGGTTAGGTGGACGGCCAAAAAGGCGGCGAAGCATTGGCGGTTCCCGACGTCGGCCTTTGGACATTGGGTCACTTGGAGCTCGGATCCAGCAGTACCTCCAAGGCGGACATAGGAATCCCACATTCCAGCACCGCCCTTAGTCTCCGAATCGACGTTCCATTGGAGGACGATAGCACCAGCAGCTGTGGTTTGGGATCGTATCAGAGTTGAGTTATGGGGAGAGAAGGGTGGGAGACATACTCGGGCCGCGCGTTGAGAAGATGATGCCTCCGATTTCAGCGGTACCCTTGGAGCCAGGTGCACCAACCTGGACGACAGCCTTTGGATTGTCAACATAGTTGAACTTGCTTCCAGTGCCAGCGATAACGGCCCAGGTTTCACCGAAGATACGAACTCCGGCTGGAATCTTTAGGGTGTCGGATACCAGGTAGGTACCAGCGTCGAAGAAGATAATCTTGCACCCAGCGAACTACCGAAACAAGGTAAGATATCAAGAAGGAGATAACGAAACGTGAGAACAAACCCTATCGAAGATTTTCTGTAGAGCAGCAGTATCGTCTGTGTGACCATCACCCGTGGCTCCATGGTCCCTAACGCTAAGAAATTGGGTGACGTCGTGATCCGCGTACATGGGCCGTCCCTTGCCGAAAATACGTCCGTTTTCGAGGAGACTCCAGTCCTTGGAGATGGGGGTAACATGACCCTGGGTATAACCTTTAGAATCGTGACCAGAATAGACGTTTCCTTGAACCCAACTGTCGACGTGGGTGTAGCCGGTGGAGCCAGCGAGGACAGTCTCACCACCGACGATGCCGACGATAGTTGGAACATTGATGGCCCGGACGTTGTTGAGGACGATAGAGGATTGGAGCCCAGTGGTGGCCCTAGAACTTCGGTAGAAGACGGGCGTGTCCCTGACGACAGCGTCGATGATAGCGATTCCGCCAACGCTGTCGACGCCGACCTCGAATCCGACCTGCGCGTTGTTGACGGTGATTCCTTGGCACGTCCACCCCCAGTTCCAAACCATTCTGACAGCAGTGTTCGAATTGTTGATTGTGACGTTTCGAATGGTGAACTGTTGGTTCCCTACGTCGAGGCCGATGTTTCCACCGTTGATGATGAGGTCGCCCATAAAACCACCGCTGAGGGTGTGATTTAGAATTAGTTTCTGGGAAAACGAGTAAGTCTGATGGTATTTTACCTTCCATTCTCCATCTGGATGGCACGATGCTGAGTGCCGGCAGCGGTCGATAACTTGAAGACGAGGTTGTATAGGGAGGTTGCTTGAGAGACTTGCCAGTGAATACAAGTCGCCCTACAGACCGGATGAACGCTAAGCCGAGCTCGAGGGCGATCAGGGTAAACCACTTACACGACTTCAGGTGGAACTAGAGTGGTGTCGAATTGCAAATTCTTGACGGAACGGAAACTTCGGGTCTGATGAGAAGGTGGGGGCGTTTGAAGGGAAGGTGTCACTTACAAGTTGTTTTGGTTGACGTACCATTGGGTTCCGTTCCCTCCAGGAATGTACGGGTCAGCGTCTGCTCGCAAAGTGAGCCACGGTATTCCTCCATTCTCGGAGGGACAACTGACCGAAGATAGCGAGCGCATCCGGATTAAAGTTGGCAGCAGCGAGGATCGTGGGAGGCTTGCGAGCATCACCGATGACTTCCGTATAGTAATAAAGGGGGATGGAATCCGTGACAAGATAGGTGCTGGGATACCACGGGGTCAGTACGTGAGCTGGCTCGGAGGAGGTCGAACACACCCTTGAGGGAAGTACACGGTTGCAGGAGAAATCGTGGAACTTCCACAACCTTGCCCGCAGCGAGGACCGGTGGACATAGCAAGACTAGATTACAATGTTTCATTGGCTGTTCATGGGGTAGAGAAAAGATCCAAGTTCGTACAGGATTGCATTGGTATCGTCCGTGACGCCGTCGCCAACCGCACCGTAATCCTTGACGTTTCGAAAGACCTTGTAGCCAGCGGGGTCGGGGTTGTAGGCCGCGGTACCCTGATGCCTGATCTTCTCAAGCCAGTAGGGTTCATCGGGGTGCGCACTTCCTCGACCTGGAGAGCATTTAGAATCAAGAGCTGCAACGTAAGTTAGGTACGTTGAGGCAAAAGCCAGAGCCCAGGTGAGATGGGAGAACATGTCGTGGTGGGTTGGGGGGAGAGTGGTGCCTTCGCGTTTCCCTGGGTTTTATACTGTAGCATTAATCAGTGTCGCCAAGCCAGAAGACAGTGCCAGCGCGTGCGAAGCTGCGATCCGTGATCCACTCATTAGGAGGGCGGCGAAATGGAACCGAGAAGGTGGTTGTGATAGCGGATTGATTGGGTGGAAGCCTCGCAATGGTAGACGGGAGAACCGATCTCTGTCCTTCCTTTCGACGCGCGGGGTACGGCAGGACCCCAACCATTGGGAGGATACGAGCGCGCAGCACGTAGACTGGGGCCGAAGGAGGTTCATCGATACGCTTCGTACAATCGTTTGGAGGGTAACCGTGTGCCTTCCACTCGTGCGCGTCAGTAAAGACCCCGCGAGGGCGAAACAGGACGAGACCAGACAAGAGGACCCACCAGGTCGATCGGCCTCAAGTCTGCACGATGGGCATGGAGGTTCCAACCCCCAACGCAGGTGGTGGCCGGAAACTAAGCCGACACACCCCTCTGTTTCTACCCTCGAAACCGTTGGCCAGGGCGCCGAACGACGTGGCTGTACACCCATACATAATGCTTTCCCAGTGTCATGGGGCCGATTGTGAAGAGTGACGCTCATGAACGGGGCTCACCTCGAGCGGTATATATATACGCATAGGCTGACATTGAGGGACGCGGGGATCCTGTTCACGCGCAATAAATAGGCACCTCACTCGTAAAGTGAGGAGATGGTGAGATGAATCAGATGAGTAGATCTGGCGGATCTGTCCCGAACATCAGGGATCTCCCCAGGGAGTCTGAAGAGGCTCAGACGAGAGAAGACGGTGGGCCGCCGTGCATGTGATCCGTACAATCTAGGTTCAACCGTTTCTACACAGATATGGGCATACTTTCTACACATAAACGTTGCTGGAGCGGGTACCCCGTAACCTCGGGTGGGAAGCGGGTTTACTCTATCAGTAGTTTTGGTACAGTCCGCCCTCCTTCCTCTTCTTCGTCATCGCTAGGATCGATGGTCAGAATAGACCCGCGCATATGGAGGTGTACAACTCACCAGCAATGATCGCACTCCCAATCCCACTGCCGTCCTCTGCGTGGTGAGTTACAATATTACTGAAAGGATCCAAACATTTAGTGGAGTGACATGGTGCGTCGTACCACTTCTACTCACAGTCCTTTGTCTCCAAAGATGTCCTGGAGCCCTTCGTGCACTCTATCTGCAAATCCTGGGTATTTCTGTCGCGAGGCGAGTCAGCTGTCCGCACGGGTTCCCCGAACCGTAATGCGTACGTTGTACAAAGAACCGTCCGCACCAACAGAACATCCCTCTTCCAAAAGACCTTTCTTGCTCACAATCGCAGCAATTCCGCACGAACTCAGCCTCGCTGAACGTTTCCCGATGAGTTTAGCCAGCGCCCTGAAGAACTGGCGTTCGGCGAGAGTTGTTTCGAGGGCAAAGAAGTGCGTGAAGATCCCAATGATCATCAACAGCTCGTCCGTCGGGTCACTGTGAAGTAGGTGGGTCAATATCAGCCCTCAGCTCATCAACGCTGAAAGTATCATACCTTTCCATCAGGGACAAGAAGGCGGTGTCAAAAGAGTAAGGCGTCTCGATCTTGTATGTATTCTGACCCAAGAAGATGACACCCTCGTCGATCAAATCGCAGATCACGAGTCGCAGGACCTCCCCTAGATATCTCCCAGAGATGAGTTTCTGACGTTTGGTGTAAGTGAACAGCAAATAACGCGTGTGGGCGAGCCTACCTCGAAAGCCTGTTCCCCAGGTTTATTGGAGGTTTCATCCACTATGGTGTCATACTTTGTGCGAGGTAGGTGTTCGTGCTTGAAAGAATCAAACGCTCCCTGAGGCAAGATGTCGAGAGGGCGGCGTTTCAAGGGATGACAGAACTCCATACCCATTCGCAGTTAATAGCAATATCTGCGTCGTCCGCGAACCCGCAACCCTTCAGCTTGGGTATCTCCTTGATGGTCTCCATGTAGGCTGCGTTGCACCCAGTACCGAAGATCACGGCAATCTTGGTTTTAGGATTGACGTAGGCAGAAGCGATCAGTGTTCCTGTCGTGTCGCATGTGAGAGCAACAAGGTCAACGGGGACGTTCTGTCATCACTTTCAGCAGGGGTCGGCGCAAGGAGACACTCCAGACTCACCTGAGCCTCCAGAGCTTTTCGGAACATCGCCGCCACGTCATATCCTTCCGTGTTGGGCGCACCGAAACCTTTGGTCCAGCGAATAAGGACTCCGTGGTCTATCCTCTCTTGCCTGGATGATTGTTAGCGGTTCGCAGCATGAACTCAAATTTTAGGTGGGGGGATACCGACGAGCATGGGTATGAAAACTGAGGTTTGATTCCGGCCATCAGCAGCACGTAAACAACTCGGCCGGTGGTCCTTGAAACATACCGTGAAACCCAATGGGAGTTTTACTCCGCCCTTCATCATTTCCTCTGAGTCGCCGAGATTCGAATTGATGAAGATCTTGACGCATTCTGCACAAAAATCAAAGAGCTTCTGGCCATCTTCGTGCTTTTGTTCTTCGGTTAATCGGTATTTGGATTGGGTGATCTCAAACTTTCCGCCTCCATGGAGGGTCACGAGACACACGCGGAGGTTGGTTCCACCTGAGTGTTGGTGAGGACCCAGATCGGAGGCGTTGGTACGGAGCGGGCGCACCGAGGTCGAGTGCCAGATATTCCCCAGTCTCTTGACCACTTGGCCACCCGAACACGAAGGTGGGGATCATAGGCTGCGTTGAAGGAACCCTTCAAGAGTAAGCAACTGTTGTCTAAAAATGCGACCCACGATAAGATAAGCTAAATCGCACTCACGACAACCTGACCGGGACTCTCCAAACCGATCTCCAACGACTCGGTAAATGCGTCGACGATCATCCTCATCCTCTGAGGAGTTAAAGTAAACCTTTACACAAGTTGGATGTTGAGAATCGTTATCCCGATCAGAGGAGTACAGTGACCGTACAGAGACTCGAACTTCCTCAGATGGTCAGCCATTGTTCTAAGGTTTGGTTGAGACGCGGTTAATACTATAGTACGGCATCGCATCAGTTGGGGGCCTTACTTTTTGGTGGCATGGGGCAGACCTTCTTCCTCGTTGGTCCTGGTGTGGTAATTGAGCGTCGCTCCGGTTGGCAGGGTAATACTACCACTTCCGCGTCGTGAGGCCGGCATGGTTAATGGGCGAGAGGGAGATTCTCGAAGGCGGTGGGGCCAGGTATGTTAGTAAATCCTAGCTCAAGCTGGTTGTTGGTGGGAGAGTCGATCGGACATTCCCGATCAGTCCAAGTCTCGGTAACGGAGTTTAGCTCTCAGGTTGGCAAGGGACCGAATAACTAGCAGGGACAATTGTGTATTGCAGGACAGAGCACAATGAGCCGATGGGGAGCATTTAACAAAGACAGGTAATCTAGATCACGCGAGAGGGTGGTGGTACAATGAATCAAGTAGAATCAAAGGGGTGCCTTGATGAGAATCTCGAAAAGGTCAGTTGCCTGAGCGACCGTGAGGCACAAAAACGAAAAGGAGGGTGGGAGCGGGGACAATACATGAGGGCAATAAAAACTTGAGAAAAAAATGGGACGAGAGGGAGTGACGCGAAGGTCGAATGATATGATGAAACGGGTGTGTGGGAAGGTGGGATTAATTCTCCTCGGCCCTCTTTGGTAGAAGGTTGACAATGCGGGTCTCCTTGACCTTTAGACCGTCTTTACCGAAGTAGCGTTCGGTTTCGAAACTCCAGTGCAAGGAGCCAACGATCCAATCCTGCAACCCCTGAACGTAGAGCTTGACCTCTCGATTGACTCGCTCGTCCTCGAAATCAGGGATGCGCTCGAGGTTGGAGATGAATGCATCGATGGTATTCTTGCAAAGCTCTCCGACCTTGTCGACTGCTTCTTGGAGGTTCATACTGTGATGCTCCATAAAGATCGGGATGAGGTTGTGGGTGTCGTCGCCACGAGCCTGCTCGACGTTGTAGGAGAAGATGTCCTGAAAATGGGTATTTGAATATGTGCAGCAATGACATATGTGAGTGGGGAACTTACGTTGGACCATGCGACCAAATCGTTCGAGCCTTGCTTGAGGGCCTCGAGGACGGGGTGTTCGAGGACCTCCTGAGGGATGTCGAGATCATAGGCGTATTCAACCAGGTCGAAGGTCGACTTGCAACCGCTGGTGTCACGACGGATGTCGATGAAAGATTCGAGATCGGGGATCTGGTTCGCATCACGGTCCTGGGCCTGGAGGTTGACAGACTCGAAAAATTGTTCAAGGGTTTCCTTGAAACGATGGGCAGGGCCAGGCTTGCAGTTCTTGATGCAACGGGCCCAGTAGCTGTAGGAGAGAGGTGCGAAAATCGTCAGCACATGCTGCAGAAGACTGGTGATCATAATGAAATAGACGTACTCCCTAGCGAGCTTCCCGGCACTAATTTCCTCCTTGGGTTGAATCTTGGTAGGAGTATACCTCTGAGGGAACCAGTGGGCGTTCATGACGGCATCAGCAAGGAGGTCGGTCTCCTTGGTCAACATTCCGTCAGAGATGTTGTCGAGATGGAAGAGGTAGCCAAGGAAATCAGCAACGATGCGCATGCGTTCGGGTGGGCAGTAGGGGTAGCACCGGGCGGTCAGCAATCCAGCCTGAAATTATGATAAGTCCTGCGCACATTCTAGAAGTCGAGCAGGAAATTACGTACCTGAAGGCCCCAGAGTGCTTGCTTGCGTTTCGGACTCAGCTCAGGGCATCCGTCCACGAGCCACTTAGTGGATTCGGCCGTCAACTCGTCGGCATTGGGATGCCTTCCGAGTGGGAAGGGGCAATCCCCGACGAGGTCGGGCATGATGAAGTAAGTCGGCGCCTTCTCTCTGTCGCCGGCTTGCCCGGTAGCCGGGGGAGAGTCAAGAGAGACTAAACCCGAGAAATTGAGGGTTTTGGTGGTTTCGATAGCGTAGGTCGATGGGAAGAAGATGCTCCTGAGAGCGATAAAGATGCTCCAGAGAGGGCGCAATAAGTAGTCCATCTCGTAGAATGTCGAAGAGGTAGGAATGGAGAGGAGTGTTGGTGTTGGGGGACAGACGATCAAACGAGGGCTTTATATGAGTACCGCACATGCCGTCTGAATGTCCTTCAGTATGCCTGATAGGATCAGGGACAACAAAAAGAAAATCAAGAAAAGAAAGTGGAACTGGGTGTATTCTCGCTCTCCCACACCCGCAAGGCGGGCATAAACAAATTGGCGATTCGTTGGGAGGTGACCCCTTATTGTTCTTAAGGCGGGGGTCGATCCGAGATTAAGCACCCAAAAGATGCGAAGTAAAACACACGAACCTTAACGTACAGAAGGACGGAAGAACAATCGGAGATCTCGCATGATGACCCGTAAGAATGCATTCAGCGCCTAAGCTCTCGGGAGTGACAGAAGCCATGGACCCGCGCACAACCGTGGAATTGTGCCGACGGCGATTTTCCTTGCTCGGAGCAAGCGCTGCGTGTGTGGGTCAAGGATAAATGCGGCAGGCAATTGATCATTCGACAGGAGGTTGTGGTCTATTGTCTCTGAGGTACGAGATGACAATAGATGGTATCTCGGGTTCTACCGTTGTCCAAACCTTCATGAAGGTGTTAGCAAATATTTCAAGGATAAAAAGTTGACCAATGAAACACCTCATGGTGCCCGCCTCCGATTTTCTCGAGACCGCTCGTGGAGCGCGGAGGAGACAAGGTGGTTGTCAGAGAGAAGGGACTACCGGAAGTAGCCGTTGGCCAAACAGAGAATGAGCCAATCCCGATCATCCCGATCGCAGCCCGGAACCCGGCGGGGAAGACCACTGCGACGGGGGCGCTGCCGACGTGTGTATCGCATCCAGAAAGCGATTTTCAAGATCCATTGTATACAGTGGAACATCAGATACTTATCTGGAAAAGATCCACGTTTTTCGAGAAGTAAACCGACAATCGTCCTGCCGGCGGTATGTTTTCATTGTCTGTTCCCATCCACATCCCCGACTCGGTTTACCATTCCTCAAACGACGGAGTTGACCACCGCTGGAGCGAACAAGATCTATTATCTTCACCCGAAGTGGGGGGGAACGGGTTAGTAGGACGTTCCAGTTGATGGGCGACGTTCATGAAACTGAATCTTCGCGAGCTCCGAACGTCATTCGAGTCCCCACCCACTTGCTCGCCAGGTCCTCCCACGGTGCCCGCGCAGCAGTGATTCCCTGACTGAACGCAAGAAACGTAAGCTCGGAGAGGTGTCGGTAGCACGGTAAACGCGTGAACGTTTACCATACCCGGATTCGGCAGTACCTTTACCCCGCTTGGTCGTCGAAGACTCCTACAGCGGTTCCCAGAACGGTGCGGAAACGGCTGATGCGCAAGCCGACCAAGTGAACACGCTGAGCACACAGTAAGTCACCGAGCTGGGGAAGGGTCAAACGGAATTGTAAAAGAGGTGTTTGTTTGGCAACAGCTTGAATCCCAACGATCACCGACACCGATCAACCGCCCCTATGCCCGCACGCAGCTCGGCCTTTATCACTCGTGGTGCAATGCCTAGGTACGCAACTGAGACAACTGAAACCGTCTCCACATTCCCAACCGCAACTCCGAAGATTCCTGTGAGTTCCTGTACATACGGCCCTGTTTCATACGCCCGTTCAACATGGAGGCTCCGGGCGGCCCTCCGAGGTACAGATCCTGCCGTCATGCTTGACGGTAACTTTGGCGTCCCGACGTTCCCGCTGAATTCCGGGATTGCTTACAGAATTGCCTATACCATGCGGTGAATTGGGCCCCTTCGGTCCTCCACTGCCTCATTGCCATGTCTCAGTTATAGCCCTTGCCGCAAGCCCGACGCTTTGAGGGGTAATTCATCGCGACCCCAAATTTTACCCCTGTAACTCCGTTTCTTCCCGCCATTCCCCTGACGGCACCCCTGCCGCACATGCCCGTCCGGTTGTCCAGACCCAACGACCAGCAAGGATCGCTACCGTGACAACTGCAACCCCGCTCATGTACAGCTCCACCTCCCCATTGCCCCTCCCGCATTTTAGATCACACTTGATGAATGTTCAATCACGACGCATGATTGACTAGCCAAGAAGCTAGGGCCGTTGCGTTGGTTTCAACTCTTCCCCGGAGTGTACTATGTCTGTGCCCGGACACCTGGATACAAAACACATCCACTAACTAAACGCGGAAGATAAGGTTCGCATCCATAAGAATCGTGGCGTCACCAGACCCCCTTCTTAGTCTGGACATATGCTCGGGATTCTTCGCTTGCCCGTTTTGAGGACGTTGTGCGCCAATTGATTACGATCAGCGAGGTCCACCCAACAACCTAAAGTTCAAACTTGCACCCCAAGGCCTCTCCTGTGGAACTTTGCCGATTTACTCATCGCGTACCCCATCTTATTTTTTACGAACGGCTTTTCTACCATTGGCACCCAGCGTGTCTGGGAGAACAAGGACCTCACCAGAGGGGTTTGTGTGTCCCTCAGACCACACGATGTTTTTGTGCGCGCGGCGCCAAGTGGAACAAAAAAGATAGAATCGGTGACGAAAGTGTTCGAGTGCAGGTACCCGCCTGCACGTACGCCTTACGTATTGGAGAAAGACAACCCCGCCACTTCTTTGGACATGTTCTAGCACACCCGATACCTTCAGCCCTCATGACCTCAGAACCCCATGTCCAGGGTCGCGTGCTATAACCGTATTGTCAACACCAGGCTCTCGGCCGATGTGGCTAAGCTCATTGTATTGGTATCATGATCTTATCTGCCCCCCCCTGCCGCCGGGAAGCCATGACAATCGTCGGCGCTGAGAGGACAATAAGATTTCCGAGAGATCCTTTGGTTCATTGGCGGTGCACGTCGAGACATGGAAACCTCGTGTTGAGCGTTAGTGGCGGAAAGAGACTTCTCAGGGCTAAAGCGTTGACGTGTGAGGGGTCGTTTGGTGAGATATAGATTGAATGGAAGCAACCTGAAGTAGGGGTCATACAAACGGGTAGACGCGTCCACACACCAATTGGCCCAAGCGCTGAACCTTGCTAACTTTTTCGAAACTTTCAATTCTTCCACAAAGCTACGCCCACAATAAACAGTGGTGGCTACGCGGCCGTAGTCGCCGCTGCCTCACCTACTCTCCAAACCTCCAGTCCGCCTTCACCACCGACGCCGACAACACCGGACCCTGAGCTGGACGTAGAATCCACGGCCAGAACCTTCTTTTCCCCGTCCCACACTTTGAAGCTTGCAACAGCGCTCTTGGTACTCCTGAGATCCCAGAGCCTCGCCACTCCGTCGTACGAGCCCGTGATGATCTGCGAATCCGACGTTGGAGAGAGGGCCACTGACGAGGGGGTGGACAGGTGCATAAACGAGAGAATGGCCGAAGATAGGGCGGTTGAGGCGGTTCGGAAGTCGTAGACTGAGACGCTGCGGTCTGCCGAGGACGACACCACAGAATTGTCGTCCGGCAAAACGACCATACTGAGCATTGGTTTCTCAGATGCGGTCTAAGCAAAACGCAAGGGAGAGTAAAACAATAATCAGATTTTTTTTGGCGAAGCGTGAAAGGGGTGCCGAGGAAAGATTTGGGACCCACAATGGTTTTCGTACAGACTCCGTTTTCGACGTCCCACGATCTGACGGTGGAATCGAACCCGCAGCTGAACGCCGCTCTCCCGGTGCTCGAAAAGACGGCTTTTGAGACCCGTGCTGTATGGGACTTCAGCACAGACGAGGGCAATTTTCGTTTCGGTCGCGGTTCGGTGCCACGCCCATCGACTTTTCTACGTTTCCTTCTCTCGGTTTGGACTTCAACGACATCGATCTCGTCTTCTTCTGGAATTCGGCTCTCCCACAATCCTATGAGACCGTCCCAGGATGCAGTGAGCAGGCGCTCTCCGGAACGGCTGTAGGCGATAGACGAGAGAGGTGATGTGTGGAGGTGAAGGGATGCCAGGGTCGATAAGGTACGGTCCCCGGTGTCAGCATCGAGAGATACCCTCGCAAGTCGACCAGTCAGATCATGGGAGGCAGTCGCAATCATCAAACTCTCGCCCGTAAGGATCGAGGTCGGGTTAAGGGATAGTGAAGTCACTGGTGCATCGTGGACACAGCCAACAGAGACCACACTCTGCGAGTAGTCGAACACCCGGATATACCCATCGTATGACGCGGTGACAAAGTGCCTGGAAGGGCCCGAGTCGGAACGATTGGCCGGACAAAGATAAGTCAGGTGATAGAACTCACCCTGGCAGTACGCAAGAGACGTCTGAGACCCAGTCGTCGTGTGGTATCGACGACATTCTTTGAGGTGGCATCACAGACTCAATATATTCAATCTCCAGTGTTTCCTCCTGCACGCAAAGGATTCGTCAACCGAAACCGTGTATATGTCTGGAGACCTTCCAGCCGACGCTACGAAACGCACCTCGCCCACACCCTTCTCGTGACACCACTCTGCCAGGGTTCCTCTTAGAATTTCACCCCCCACAAGGAAGTCAAACGGAACGGGGGTCGTCAAGGACAGTGCCTTGTTCACCAGCTGCGAAAGCTGGTATCGTTTCCATGTCGTGGGTATCATGAACTTTTGGGCCGGAAGCAGGTATGTGGTCTGTGTCGTAAACACGACTGGTTGTGTTGATGATGAATCGCCCTGCGAAGACGAGGCCATGATGGAGCAGTTTCACTGAGGATGGGATTGGAGAAAAAAGCGATCGGAGGGCGGGAACTTGCCGATCGTGAGGGAATTGACCGGATCAACACGACTTTTACTCTCTTGGCGGTTCCTCGGACATGTGCGGCAACAGACTCGAGAACAGAGAGACACTAAAGACGAACGAAAAATATACGAGTCCGGTTAGGGAAATTCTGGGGTCAAGACTCAGTAGCGACGTCCATGTCAAGCCAATCCCCCAAATTCCTCCATATTTTCTCCCTATCCTTTGTCCAAATCACCCTCCACGCATTAACGCAATCTGTGCAAAATCCACCCTCCTTCTCCCAATCGATTTCAGTAATCATGACCTCCAACGCTGAGATCGGATCCATTCGCCGGTCGTCGATTGTCATGTCGTCGACTTCCACTTTGGAAATAATCCTGTGCCAACTTGCATAGTCGATTGAACAGGGTGTCGGTTGGGTTACGGAGGTGGATGTGGAAGGAGCTTTTGTAGCGCGAGGGCATGGGATGTCGATAGGCGGAGTCCTTGTGATCCTTGTCCACTCGGGCAATAACCTCTCCCTGAGCCGTGTTAGGTTCATCAAAACTGGCCGCAAAAGTCGCGGCCGAGTCAACATTATTTCCTCCGCCTCGTCGTCATATATCTCAGCATCAACTCTCCTGAATTCGGGCCTCGTGAACAACTCCCAGTACGCTCGTTTGATCAACTGTGGAACATCAAGCTGTTCCGCGATCGCCAAGGTCTCCTCGGCCCAGGGAATCTCGTTACCAAATTTTGATTGCTTGGAGGGCGGGGGCAAATCCGCGGGCCACTGCTTCTCGAGGCATCCCAGAGACCACCTCCGCAAGGTATCGAATTCGAGGATTGAAGCAGCTCGGAAGATTGACGCTATGCGAAGGTAGTGAGGTTGTTTGAGGGCGTATTCCCTGGATGATGAAGAGTGAATACAAGCAAAAATGTGACGGCCAGAGGGCTTCAATGCTGTAGCTGTACGACTCACAATCCATTTTCCAAACCGCGGAGGAGATTTGCGAAGTCAAGGTGGCTAAAATCCTCCTCAATCGTGTAAACAGGACAGCCAGCCATGATCTCGAGGTGATCAAGTCCCTCGCTGAACAAGTGTCGGAACCAGGGGGACGCCTTGCTCAAGGTTGACCGCATGACTCGGAAAAGGATGGTATCAACCTGGAGAATGACGGTCCCATCTAGGTCCCAGAATTCTGGATGTTTCCTCCTATCGTTTAACACCGTCGTTGAGTTAGGGGAGTGGGATTTGTTAACTCGAAGCCGTTTGGTTGATCTGGGGTTGGCCTGAGGGGACCGGGTGGGTGCCTGGGAAGACTTGTTGGGTGAGGAATGGCTCCGTTGTCGCTTGAGGGGTCCCTTGGCCTGGGACAGCACCGAGGACTGAGCAGTTGGCTCTGTTTTGATTGGCTGTGACTGGGACAAGGGGCCACGATGGGAGGCCAACATCCGGTCCGTCATCTCGAAGTCCTGGTCTGAATCAAGGTCTATAGGGACAAGCTCCGTGACTGTCTTCTCTGGAGAAGGGGACGCATAGAGAGATTCAATGTTGGGTTCAGTTGAGTTACGCGTTGATTGGATGGGTGGACATTTTGTTGGGGTCCTGTTTTGGCTGGGTTCTGGCCCAGGGGATGGACTTGGATCCGCAGCGGTAACGTCGTCGGTCACGTGTGGAGGTGTGGATTTAGTGGGAGCAGCGGGAGGAGTGGGACTGGGAGACAAGACCATTAGCTGAGAGGGTGTAGCAACTCGTTTGCTGCTGCTGGGCTTCAGTGACAGCTCGGTGGCCTTCTGCATCATTCTGCGATGTGGGGTGTCGAACACGGACCTTGTGCTCCTCTCCTTTCCGAAGGGATTTTGTGACCGGCCAGTCATTCTACTCCTATCGGGTTTTGTGTGCGATGGTGGTGGGTCCGCGTCGTTGGAATCCGACCTCTCACGGTTGGAGTACGATTCTTCGTCGGAGGAGTTCGCGACGCGACGCTTAGAGATCGCCATGACGGAACCAGATTGCTGATTCGGGATGGTCGGTTCATGGACTGTTGGTCGCTCGTTGCGTTCCTGGACTGCCGGTTGATTCCTGCGTTTCCTGGCAACCCCGTCCGGGGTTACGACCTGCGAGATGAAGGGTTCGTGGAACGGGCACTCCGGGTTGCAAGCCCAATGGCGCGTGCCCGTGTGTCTTTTGATGTCGCTGGGCTTCTTGGACCCATACGCGCACCCGCACTCGTGGGGACACCGGTGCAGTTTGGACGCGGAGGAGGACATCGTCGAGGAGTACGGGGTTGTTCTCGTGGCGATTTCATACGGTGGGCGCGGGGACTACCTCAGATCGGCATAATACGTCATCGATCAACATACTTCCATGGTACGATACATAGTAAGGTACAAAGCCGGCGAAGCCTAGGACCGCGCACAGAATACTCGCAGAACAACAGAACACCCAACAAACAATGAGCCACACAGTTACGCAACCCCGGGCATGGATAAGGGATAGCACAAAGTAACACGTAAGGTCTTTGGGGGAGAGGAGTGCGGAGAGCTTAAAGACGCTGGGCTGGAAAGGTCTTAGAAGGATCGTAACCCTTGAGATACACGATACGACGAGTCAAAACGCTTACGTTTGGTTGCCCCTTCCAGGCGTACAAGGTATTTGAGTCGTTGGCACTCATGACCCAAGAAGATGTGGTAATCGAAGTCGTACAGGCAGCAGTGGATGTGGTTGGTTCGTTGTGCGACAAGCCAAAAAGCTCATCCCCTCGAACAGGTTCCCGAGGGTTTGTTTACAACATTCTCCAACGTATGGTGAAGTCAAGTTCCTCTCGGCTTTGGCGAGACCGGTGTGCAGCGGCCCCGTGGGCAATGGATAGTGAGAGCCGTTGGTGGCTTCGTCGGGGGATAGGAGTATCCTGGCTAACCCTCAAGCCGGTAGCTTGTCGATTTCAAAGATGTCCAGATCATCTACCTATCCGGCTAGTTAGCTAATAGGAACAGGATACGTGAGAAGCGGGTACCATGACTGAGTTTCGCTCAGAAGCGCGGGTTCGGTGAGGGAGCGGCTGTGGAAGCGTGGACACCGCGACCCTCCGACAGGGGTAAATTGCCCAAACCCGGAGCACCCCTGAAAGGGACCACGGTTTTAGACGGAGGAATCCTGCTGGAACTTGCCAGGCCCACTCGGCACCAGGGAACCCCGTTCGAAAATGTAGTCCCCAGCGGGTGTACGAGAGTGATGTGTTCGTATTCGAAAACAGCTCACAAACAAATCACAAGGGGTTTGGCCCCCTCCTCGACATCGGCAGCGTAAGACGGAACGGGGCGAGCTTGAGCTCCCGCAGCGACAAGCAACGCCCCCACAAGGTACTCGAGCCAATCGATTCCACCAAGAAACTCGTCAGTACAATGCGGCTCTCGCGTCACACCCAATGGGGTCGCGGTGAGCAGCGGGGGAGGGAGGGGGGGGGGACTTTTTCCATTCCATGTCTGTGGCGAGCTCTGTCATCGGTCCCTTTCTTTATCCCTGGTACGGAAGCCATTCCGCCTGGACACGGCCGGACATAGACGACCTACGCGAGGGGCTTTACTGCGGATGCGACCGAGCGCCACACTCGACCTGACCGTCGTGGGTGTCTGTGAGACCTAATCTTCACGCACCACTGCTACTCCCAACTTCTCGATCCTGGTTATGAACCAAAAGTTATTCGAAGAGGTGAGGGGGGCGAGCTTTGAACGACTACTGAGACAGACCCCAATGCTTGTGCGGCTGCCACGTGACAAATAGTGAACCCATCGCCTTCATCCGCGGAAAAAGCGCTTCAACAGTGGCCATCGTTGATTCCCAAGGCACGATCTCGATCACGAACCGAAAGCCGTCCCTCCGAGCAGCGTGCGCGTAGAGATCCTCGTCTACCACCCCCCACCCAGTGCCCCACGAAGTTCTGCGCCCACCAAAGTTTCCGTTGTTGTCGAATCCCTGGAACAATCGGAGGGCAAATTCCGAAAAGTGAGGCGACGAGATCGACGTGAGAGCCCTGTGGATAAAAGGAGGAAAGACATCGAGTTCTCCGAGGTCCATCAGAAGTTCAAACCGCCTGAGAATCTCGTTGTGTCCCAGGCTGACCGTGTTGGGATTTAGGATCAGGGAGTGTCCTTGAAGCCTAAGGAACGGGGGAAGAACTAATCGGTGACCCTTCAGTGAGCCAACGCGTTGGTGCTCAAGTATTGGACTTACTACTTCGGAAGCAACGAATGATGAGAACCTCGAGGGTAGACGAGCATGCCACCAGAAGTTCCGACAAACCCTTCTGACCGCTCTCAACCTCGATCGAACGAAAATGGATGCCGCCCGGAACTCCCGACAGGAACCGGGCGACGGGGGAAGTTCCACCGAGAACCAGATCACCTCTGAGTGGTAATGGTTGTTTCCGTCGCAGCCCTTCTGACCCCGGCGGACTATCGGTGGACGGCGAATCATCCAGATTTAGAGAAATGAGCGCCAAGTCATCGAGATGTGGGAACCTGCAGATGAACTCCATGAGTTGGTGGGTATTCTCGCAACGGGTCTTTTGGAGACGGAGTGACCGTAGGGTCGGAATAAACTGGGAGAAGCAGCGGTCGAAGATGGGTAGAACCTTGCCTAGGACCAGCGAATCGATCGTCAATGCTCGGACAGTCTCGAGCGCGCGGAGTTGCTGTAACTGGAGAACGGCCTCGGGGTGGGCAAGCTCGAAGAGGTCAAGGTCCACTTCCCGTACGTATCCGTAACGCAGGAGGCCACGGCCCTCAACCGCAGAGAGGTAACGTGCGTGGAATTTGTCGGCCCGCTCGGTATAGTCCTCATCCGAGAACGGACTGTAGGGAGACGAACCACGAATGGCTGACCTCACTCCCAGCACCATTCGTCCATGGATCAAGGGCCGAACGGAAGAGTAGAATGCCCTGGATGTTAACGAGCATGCTTTGAGCGTCTGGGGGTCGTTGTGGCGCATGATTTTGTCCACGAGTTCCCGGGGTAGGCCCATCTCCCCCCCGTCGTGGTATGCGTCGCACAGTTTTTGGAGATCGACTGAAGGGAAGTACGTCGCCACGAACCAGCCACGGAGTTGCCTCACTACCCGGTTGAATATCGTAAACTGACTCGCCGACTAGGGGATGGATCAACTTACCGTAGCCCCCGGCGATAAACCCGTATAGGAACCACATCCACAGTACAATCGGTTTTATCGACCACACAAACCACAGAACGCAAAGTTTGATCTGCGAGAAAGGTCAATACGATTCGTCAGTACAAGAATTTCAACAAGCTGACGATGAATTTTCTTGTACTGCGGGCGGTTAGGTGCTGAAATGCGTCAGTACCAAAGGTATCTCAAAGGAAATAGTATCCAATTTTTTTCAGTACTGACCTCCCATAAAGCGTCGACCGTCACCCTGAAAAGCATTTGGACCAAGCTTAACTTGTAGGGCATGGGAGAATCGATTGGGGAGAGTGCGGATCTTGGATCACGTCGCGAGCGGTCTTCATAAGTACAAAGGAGAAGGGTCGGGAGTCGTCCCCATTGGCCGGGGCCTTAGGAGAGGAACTTAACTCGACCCCATGATGAGCGGCAACTCCCCTGACTCCTTATTGTACTGGGGGTATTAGCGGCCTCCGGCACATCCGAATGAGCATCATCTGGTCGCCGATCATTTCGTGCGTGGCCAATGATCTGGTTTGTATATGTACCTCCGGAGGTCAACGCATAGGACAGACGCGATTATGGATACGACGTAAATAGCGATGGGTCACTGTCGTTTGGTCGAGGTTGCATTAGGTTATTGATCCAGAATTCTGCTTCGGTGGTCTTCGAACCAAATGATCAACATGCCGATTATTCGTCCAAGCCCACAAATCCCAGTGGCACTCCGAACGTACAAGTCTAAGATACACCGGATATATCATGGAGTGACGATCGTTACGGGGATGAGCCAAACGATCAACGCTGCAAATATCACCACACCCACTGACACCACTCTATACCCATGGTCCATCCAGAAATCGTTCACCTCGAACTGGGCTCTCACCTCTGGCCGCAGCGTTACCCTGGCTCGATGCTTCTTCCCGGGAGTCTCACAATCTGCCGTGACGATATAAAGGGTCTGACGGGTGTGATCGTAATGGTGGGAATCCGAAGCTTCGAGACCTTCGACGACGACGTCTCGCTCGTTCGCGATCAAGGAGGGGATGAATATCTCCGTTTCCCTCGCGAGCAGAGGTGCCATTCTGTTGAGTGGGGGATCCGAAATCTCACCCGAACAGGAGGTGGACTTGGGATCCGCGTTACACCATTCGAACGTGAACTCTCCCGTGTTCATTTCGTACTCAAACTTGAGGGGTATGCCGGCGGTCTTGGCGGGGAAAGGTCTAACGACAGCTTCTAGAATCCTTCCGCCGTTATCCAGAGTCGCAGAGGTTTGGGCGAGATTCAGGAAAGAGGTGGGAAGGCTGCGGCGCTGGGCGAACCAAGAGAAATTCTCGCCGTTCCAATGATCACCGTGCGCGTCATCATTATTTGGATTGTAGTTCCACAACCTGTGGTGTGAAATGCATTGTAGGGGTGCCCGTCGGGATGGGAATGAGGGAGCTCACGCAAATCCGATCAAAGCCCGCTCCAATCCGGTCAGCATAGAATCCATCATCCTCAATTGCCAGGTCCAATCGTCGCTCTCAAAAGCGGCGCCATGACTATTGATCAACCCCCGGTCAGAGAGCGGTTAACGAAAGAGGTGTAGGCCGAGACAGCGAAAAACTTACTTCATATCCATCGGGATCCCACACTCTCCCAAAAACACTGGCCGCTCGTTCTTGAGCGACTTATATCCGGCTTCGATAATGTTCCTGATCTGTTGCGAGTGGTTCTCCCGGGCTCCACTTTGACCCCAGTACACAGCTTTCCACAGAGGCATTCCCTGCGAAAAATCGTAATTAAGTCCTATGATTGGGGAGGTTTCCAGGGGTCCAATTTTAGAGGTGGGCGCACCTGACTGAGACCTTGCACGTTGAAGGTGAAGTCCCCAAACGACTTGTTGAATAACGCATAGAGATCGTACCAGTGCGGAGAATACACCATATTCTGGGGCTGGTGTTCCGGGGTCCACGAGGGGGGGCAGAACTAGAAAGGGAAGGTCAGTAGGATTCAAAAGATAACTGCTTAGGGTGCCACCTCGTTCGGGATTGGTTCTAGGAACAGCAACTTGCGTTTCCCGTTGGAGGTGTACCTAGATACCCTCTCTGCCCACCTGCGAACAAAAGGGAAGTAGAAGTCGAGATACCAGTCAACCTGTGCGATGTGAGTGGTCGTGAAGAAGCCTAGTGGAGAGGGGCCACCTTCTTCCCAGTCATTGGGTGCTTGACGAAGTAGCTCTCCCTGAGAACCACACCCTCCTTCTTGAGAACGTCGTAACCCCAGACACCATGCATCTCCCACACGCATTTCCCATTGGTCGGCCCGTCCTTCCGCCACGCTTTGCTACCCATTGGGTTCAGGACATTGTATGCGCTGCGCCGGGTTGGGAAAGGGAACGTGCGAGTCCAGAATCCAACGGAAGTCGGATAGCCGGATGCGAGCATAAACGACTGGAAAGCAGATGCTGGGAGCGGGGTGAGTATGGAGAGGGGGAAAGTGATGTTACGAACACGTACGGACGTGAGAAAGGTGCAGGTCCGTATTGTAGTCAAACTCGTGAAGGGATGGTAGATCTATGTAACCTCTATGCGGTTCATTCATCATCTGTGCCGTGCCGGAGAAGGGAGTGTGAGAGTCGCTGGATATCGAATTCGCAAGGGGAACCCACATCGAAGCCAACAACACAGTCTAGGTCAGCGAGGGTTTTGACGACAACCTCCCACATGTTGAGGTAAGCGTCTTGGAGAAACTGTTGTACAGGAACCTCTCTGCCATCGTCGGTCCGGATCTTGAGCTGCGGAGCAAAGGTATCACCTCCCCAGAAACAGGTTCTGTGCATTCAACTGAGCGTCGTAGTACGATGAAACCGAGGGAGACCTACGCCAAAGTGGCAGCAGCGAGCTTCTGGTAGCCACAGGGCCAGACCCCTCGTTCGGCTTCTACGTGGCCGCCTCCCCTAACGCCCTGCAGCCAGGCAGACCCAGACTCTTCGAGTGTGTGCAAGTCGAATCCAATGGTTTCAAGAGTCCAGGCTGGGGCGCCTGACCCGCCGGAGTAGCGCGACCAGACGTCCTGGTGAGCATCGATGAATGCAACCATTCCATACTTTGGAAGGTGGGAGAGGAGTTTCTTCAAGTAATCCAGATAGTCCAGGTCGTAATCTCCCCTGCAGGTGATGAGAAAGGAGTGCGAGGTGGTGATAGAAGGAACCAGCTTACGGTCCGGCGTGTTCGACTGCTTCCCATGTGATCAAGAATCTAACTATGTGACGGGAATGTTGAGAATCGGACTTGGGACAAAAGTCGTGCGGGAGGTTACGGACTGAATGTGAATCCCCACCTCCTCAGCCGGGCAAAGTGTGCGTCGGCGTCTTCGAGGGAAAAAGGCCGTCCAACGAACGTCACTTCTTCGTGTCCATGAGGGAAAGTGTCGTGATCGTGGTTGATGGGTCTACGTGGAACAGTAGCGGGATTCTGGGTCAGATATGGGCAGTTGTCAGCGGAATAATTGGACGTACATCTTGCAACTCCCAGAGAGGTTGACTCCACGAGGGATGCAAACTCTTCCGAACTCGTCTATGAAGTGTCGCCCATGCGGTTTGATGTGGCTGGTCCAGTGGTGGGCGTACGAGTTGGAAGAGCCAGGTCGATAGCCTGCATTTAGTGAGGGATGAGACTGAATTGTGTGTCAATTGGTCGTCTGCAGGGTGGGGAGAACACCCCATACCTGAGAGGGAGACTGCTGCCGCCTTTGTTTGCTGTCAGAGTCAACGATCACGAATGAGGCATCGAGGTCGGATGGTGCGGTGCTGGGAGTGGCAGACATCATTAGCGCTGGACTCGATCACGCCCAAGAACATTTAGGGGTGGGTTCCTCTTCCGTCTTCGCATAGCCCTTTGCGTGAGAGCGAAGCTGGCCTCACTCGGTTTCAGACAAATCTCTGGATCTTGGTTCGGTACTTTACTCGATACGGTGGCGAGATTCACACAGTGTGGGCTTGGAGATCCAATTTCTCGCAGAGTCGTATGGGGGAGGCTCGGATCACCGGGATTCTTACGACGGTAGCCAAAATATTCCCTCCACGACCAGTCGGGCTGAAACCGACCTGATAAGGTATGGTGCAGAGTGAAGCGGACGAGAGGCGGAACGCCCAGCCCGTTTCACACGCGGGCTGCTCTGAGGCGTGGATCATGCACAGGCCGCCCTGAGCAAATCCTCAGGGCGCTGCGGTCAAGTCGGCGTCCCCCCCCCCCGCCGATGTGCACGATGCATAGTACGAGCAGGATACAGAGGACGACGGGAACGCGAGAGCACCCATCGCCCACTTGGCCAGCCCCCTCAAGGCAGCCTCGCTGTGGGATTCCGCAATGTCGAAACCCGCGATGGCCCTGGCGTCTGACTGATGAGCTCGGCTCGAAATCTGTGACTGAACGCTGATTGGCAAGCTGTGTAAACTGGCAGCAGACTGCAGAGATCCGGGCGTTCACGTGCACAGCCCGGAAGGTACACGACGCATCTGTACCAGCGGCGATCAAATAGATATCGATGGATCGCTGGCTGGCTTTCTTCCCGTCACTGGTTTGTGTCCCAAAACCTCAAAACATCCGGTCCCCGTCCGTTGTCTGGGGCTCAGGACAATACAAATAGCCGTGACTGGCATCCCGTGATTGGTCACGAATATGTCATACGGAGGCGACGAAGATCACCTACCGTAGTTTCATGGGCGGTCCCACTGACAATCGCGCACCGATGCGGACGAGGATAAAAGGGAAAGTGTAAACGGCCAATCCCACCGTATCCTCCCCCCTCCCCCTTCCCCCCGTCTCCAGAACCATGAAGTGGGGTCTCGTCGTCTCCCTCCTACTCCCCTACGTTGCGGCCACCTTACCGCCCTACAAACGTTTCGTGAGTCCCCCCATTTACGGTCTCGAAGCCACATGGAATTTTAAATGGATCGCGGTAGGAACCCCGGCAAGAGGGTATCAGCTGGGGGCCTTGTCCAGGCTCAACCAGCGATAGCGTCGAGTGTGGTTTTTACGAAGTCCCCCTTGATTGGGCGAACGATGCCGCCGGAAAAGCTAGGCTCGCGGTCGCAAAATATGGCGCCACGAACTCGCCCAGGAAGGGTGCCCTCTTTTCCAACCCAGGTCCGCCCTCTCCTATCATTTTCCGGGGGGCGACCTCACTCACTCATCCCATAGGGGGTCCTGGTGGATCCGGTATTGACCTCGTCCTTGGCTACGGCGCACTTCTAAGCAATCTGACCGGTGGATACTACGATATCGTCTCCTGGGATCCAAGGGGTGTCGGTTACACAACGTGGGTGTTTCACCCCCCTTCATCGCCTACATCGCCCGTGCTTACTCCTCGATTCAGTCCTGGTGTAATCAATTGTTTCAACTCTGCGGACGAGTTCGCCGAATTGTGGAACGGGACACTGGTTTATCCACAAATTGACATCAAGACCGGCTTCACAGACCCCGTAGACCTCCAGTATTTCAATTCCCAAGTCAGCGTTATGGACAAGAGGTGGGAAGCCTTCGGAGAGGTTTGCTCAAAGCACGAGTCTGGACAGTACCTCCCTTACGTCGGCACAACCGCCACTGTTCGCGATATGGTCGCCCTCGCTGAATACTTTGACGGCAAGGATTGCGACATCAACTACTACGGCCTGAGCTATGGTACCACCATCGGAAACTACCTCATCAACAGTAAGTCGTCTATTACCCCTACTCCGACCCGACTTCTCACCCCGTCCCTTCAGTGTACCCCACCCGTGTCGGCAGGGTCGTCTTGGACGGCATGGAGGACCCAGTCACTCACGCTTCCAAAGCCTCTCACCTCTACTGGGCTCATCGTGTCGAGTCCGTCGATGAGACTTACGAGGGCTTCGCTCAGGGATGCGCCCTCGCCGGTACCTACGGATGTCCTATTGCCACCGATACTGCCACGGGACCAGGCATCATCGAGTGGACTAAGGAGCTGCTCGGTGTATGCACATCTTCCACCATCCTTTGAAACCGCACTCACACCTCAGGCAGGTCGCCCACGATTACGCCAGGTCGAGCGGAAACGACAACTACAAGTCTGTCTTCCTCGTAGGCGCGATCCATAACACTCTCTACACCCCCGACCAGTGGGCCGATTTTGCTGCCGGTCCGTTCTACGAATTTTATAAGGAACTCATCCAGGCCAGCGACTCCAACCTCACCCTCGCATCTCGTTCGCTCTGGGCCCCACCCGAGTTGAAGAGGCAGTCTACTCAGGCTTGGCCAGATTACACCTTCCAGGCCATCAGTTGCGGCGATTCCATCGATGAGAGCGACATCACCACTCAGGCCGTCTTTGATGAGCTCGTTCGCGTCGTCAAGGATGTTTCCCCGATGTGTGAGTGGCCCATATTTCGATCATTTCCTCTCGCGTCCTTCTTACCGTCTATATCCAGTCGGCGGTCAGTTCCCCCAGCCTAGCCACTACTGCCACAAATGGCCCGCTCGTGCTGTAGAAAGGTTCACTGGTCCATGGAACAGCACCTTGAAGAACCCCATCATCATCATCGGAAACAAGGCTGATCCCGCCACTCCCTTCCTTGACGCCTCTCTGGTCGCTGGCTGGTTGGGTGACAGCGCTACCCTCGTTGAGCAAGACGGTTACGGACACTTGAGCCTCGCCCAAAAGTCGACTTGCACCCTGAAAATCCTCCAGAACTTCTTCGTCAACGGCGTTCACCCTGAGGGTGATGATACCATCTGCCCCATCGATACCGATGGTCCACAACTTTTCCCCTCCAAGGGCGTAAAGGCTTCGGATATCAGGGGCGCAGTTTCGAACGGCAACGACACCACCACAAGTTCCCAGGTGCTCGACGATCTCAAGTCTCAGAAGAAGAGCTTGTTCATTGGGGTCATTGCCTTGGCTGCGGCTTGCGGCGTCCTGCTCATTTCTCTCATCTTCACTTGCATCAGTGGAAGGCGGGGACGAGGTTACAAACCAATTGGTACCAGGGATGCGCCGAAGACCGGGTTCGTTGGCTATGGCGCTGACCGGTCCTACTCCGACCCCTATGATCACGATGTCAAGCACTGAAGTGCCCCAACCTCAAAGCCCTAAACCACCGCGTACTTCCGTCCCTCGGTCGCTGGCGTTGGCGCTCACCCTATCTGTACTCGCCAAAAGATTTACACCTCTTTTTTTCTAACGTGACCCGATTGTCCGGACTTTAAATTTCATCCTTTGTAATGCATCCCCCTACCACTGAACCGCACACCGCGGCGCACACTTATATGTCTAAATGTCATTCTCATGTACGACCCGGTATATCTTACGATGGGATGGATTTTTTTTCTTACTTTCTCCAGTCGTTTACATAAATCTCAATGGATTTGTACCCTATATGATCGTCCGGGAGGTCTGGTCTGAGGGTGGTACAGAGCAAAACTACGTGCCCGAGGCGGAGAATATTACCTCCGTCATACCCACCGTTGTGTAGCCTCAGGGACCACGAAAAACCGTGGAATGTTGTTGGATGGTTGACAAATTTGGAACTTGAGGGCCCCCTTGGGCGGTAATGGGAGGTAATTTTCACCTGGGGCTGTATGATCAACGCGATCAAATTCCATGACCCCTAACGCGACGCGTGCTTCATCATGGACGCGACTACCACTAAGTGCTCCAACCCCGCGGGTCCCAGTCTCACTTCCGACACCCTCGATGCCAGGAGCGAGCACGATCTCATTGGCGGACCGTTCGCCGTCATCGAATCCGACCCTGGCGTGTTCACGAATCTGGTTCGCACTCTTGGCGTGCGAGGACTTCAAGTTGTCGAACTCTATGACATCGAACCGTGGGCGTCCGACCACCTTCACCCTATCTACGGCTTGGTTTTTTGTTTCTTGTGGAAGAAGGACAATGACGTGCTCTCGAAGAAGAAACCGGAAGGTATCGAGGATGGGGAAGATGATTCAGCGAAACTTTGGTTTGCGAACCAGTTGAGCGACGACGCTTGTGCGTCTATGGCGATCTTGAACGTGCTTCTGAATGTGGAGGAGGTCGATATCGGAGAGAAGCTGAAGGAGTTCAGGAGCGAGACTGAAAGGATGTCTTCGCCGGTATGGCACGCGCGCGAATCTATCTCCCCATTTGTAGGTTATCTGATCCCTGCAGCTATAGGTGAAGGGGTTAGCGGTTTCAAATGCCCATTTTATTCGGCAGTCACACAACACTCTTGCTCGGTACGCGGTTCCATATCCCCAGCTTCATCCATCTGGTGAACCAAACCCACCCCAGACCCGCTGACATACGAGGGGCAACGATCGCACTCGCGATCAAGACCCTCGAGGACGCTGCAAAGGCCGAAAGTCCGATGAAACCTCCCCCTGCCAAACGTCGAAAGCTCGCTACCGCCAAGAGGAAGAAACCCGTGAATCCGGACACAGACCTAAATCAGGAAGAAGCGTATCATTTCATTGGTTATGTCCCCTTCCGAGGGAAGGTATGGGAACTGGACGGGTTAAAGTCCAGACCTGTGGAGGTTGGGGAGTTGCCCACATCCCCTTCACCCTCAGGATCTGAAACCACCGCTCATCGAAATTGGATGGACGTCGTCCGGCCAGTGTTGAGGATGAAAATGTGCAAGCATGGTGGGGGGGATGACGAAACTGGGAGTATCAGGTTCAACCTGCTCGCGATCGTCGAGGATAAGTTCTGCGTGCTCTCTGATAAACTTGAGCTCTTGAAGAGAGAACGGAACGCTCTCGAGAGGAAGTTGAACAACACCTACCCAGAAGGGTGGATCGACAAGGTTGGTCGCCCCCCCTCACTCCGACCAAGAAATGTTTCTTGATCTGTCACATTCCCTGCCAGGTGGATCCGGCGTTGTTGAATAGCGCAGCAGACGCTTTCACCACGTCAGCTTCGTTCCAGAACCCTACTCCTCCCGTTTTCGCACTCGACTTCGGCGCGCAGAAGATGGAGAGGGACCTGCAGATTATGAACACCTCGAAGGAGAAGCTACCCGGCGTGTGGGAGCGGTGTATTGAGAATGCACTCCCAATCAAGACCTCTGTAGAAGACGAGCTTGAAAAGCCTCGTTTGGCCAACGTAGGTTGCTTCTAGCGGTCGCGCTGTGTCCTTGCTTATGGTCATTGCCAGACGGAGAATATCAAACGGACGTTCGATTACGAGCCGTTCATCAAAGAGTACGTAAGACATTGCCAGAGAGAAGGGAAAATCAGTACCATCCTGAACCGGAAGAAGCAGCGGGTGGGAGTGCGGTAAGGATTTCAAGCCGAACCCCGTGTGTAACCAGAGCCGGTTTTATTCAGATCACAGTTCGCCTATCTACCTCTGATAGATATTTCGGTGCCTCGCAATACACGAATACATCAGCCAATGACCCGAACTCCTCAGGTTGCCGACCAACACGGGGGATCTTTCCACTGGTATCCTGAACCACTAGGTACTTCAACTTGAATCCCGCCTCGCTGCGCATCCTGAGACAGCGCAGCGCCATGGAAGGGATCGTGCTCAGATGTTCCGCCTTCAAGGTGACTGATCCGAGTTTCGGAAAGAGGGTGGTGGGGTGACGGCTACGATCGGGTAACAGTGCACACCATAAGCCCTTCGACAGGGCCCAATTCTCGGGCCCGTACGAGGAGACGATGGAGCGCACTTCCGGACGCCGACGCGCAAACTCCCTCCAGTGTCCCTCGTCCAGCTGGTCTTTGATAATTTCAAGCTCAGTCGCAGATAGTAGAACCATCTTGTGCATCGTAGGACAGATCTCTTTCCAGTCATCTATCTGACTACCCTCCAACTCGAACCCGCCCATCCTAATCGCGGATTTGGTGTGGTGCGGAAAGTTTGGGGTGCCCTTGAAAAGACGGTTCGCGAGGAGGTCGTTTCGGAAGAAGAGAGGGATGTCGGCTGGCACCAGTTTTGATGGTTTCAGAGTGAGAGTGTCGATAACGGGAAGGCTCAGGTGATCCAATATAGACGTGACTTCCGAGGCAGGGACCTCGAGCCTGAGGGAGCTGAGGTGGGAAAGCGTGGCGACGCCCCTCCGTTGACCATCATTGCGAAGTGGGACTGTTGGATGCACGAATGAGAAGGTTTCCAGGCGGGGCGAAGAGTTTAGAAGGGCGATCAGTTGGCACAATGTCTGTGGCCGCACGTCGCCCAACTCCGAGAAGCAAACACGGAGGTTCCTCAAATTATCAAAGCAGCACAACGACGCAGGGATCTCGACGTCGTCGACGGAAAGAGTCTCCAAGTGCCTTCCTACTATAAAGTCCGTGAGGGGAATAGCGATGCCGGACTCCATACAGGCGGAAACGGACAGGTGCTTGAGGTTGGGGAGAGGTTGGTCGAAAATCCAGGAGAAGTGGGGCCACATGTCTGTTATGCCGTGGAATTCCAAGGTATGGATCCTATCACGGTGAAGTTGGCGTGCGCATCGCACTCTATCCAGAGCAGCCCCGATGACTTTCAAGTCCTTGGAAAAGTGTGCGTGCACGTAGATCTCCGTTGGGCTCCAAGCGGCCATTTCGAATCGCTTGAAAATGTTCTCGGGGGGCATGCAATATATCCTACCCCACAGCGCGGGAGTGGATAAGATCAGTTGACAGAGGCAGTGACAGGTCGGGAGGATAGCGACCCAGGTCGGGGTGCGCTTCCCGTCGCCCATGACGAGAAGCAGGATGTGTACAACTATTTCGTAGGGCAGACGAAGGAGTGGTGAGTGTATGAGGTTCCTGGCTCGAAGTTCTTCGATATTGGAGGTTGTGGGCGCTGTGACCGTAGTTTCGAGTGGAGGGTAGGAGAGTGGTCCCCACATAGGGCGGCTCTTTAGGGTTTGGGTTCTGAGGTCAGACATCACTAGGTACTCGTGAGGCCAGTGATGCGGTACGAGATGGGCAAGAGGGCTGAAGTGGCGTTAGAATGAGGTGGGGGGTGGGATCAGAGCTCAGCGCTGAGCTCGAGGAGGGACCGTGGCCCCCGGTTTTATAGCGCAGCGGTCCCGGCTGAGAGACTAGATTAGATCATTCCCGAAGGTCAATGGGACGGGCCGAGGGAGTGGTGATAAGCTCAAGGTTTAGAGGTGAACAAAAATACAACAACTCGGATGAGATCGTCCAGTGCTGGTGATGGCGCTCCGTGCGGAAGTATGCTGGATACGATCGACGGCCTCCCGACACTTTCCCAATACCGCCGAAGAAATTGACCTAGGAATACTTTCGCTCAGGTACGGTTCATGGTTGCCGTAGGGTCTTGCCAGTCGTCGAAAAAAACGTAACCTCAAGCAAATCGACATGACATGAGGCCGGGGGGATGGCTCGCGTAAACTAAGTACCCAATACACGGCCCGGCACCGCTCCCGTGCTGGCGTGTGTTTGTCACCGTTTACGTACGTCCACCCTCCCCACAAACGCCCGTGTTGTTCTTGGTATATAGACACTTACCCGCTATACGGGTCGGCCTCCGAGTGGGCCCTCGCAGGAGGAACGTGGCAATTTACGGCCTCGTGGGGCACGCCTTACAGTGAGGTGGCGGCGAAGCCCAAACACATCAGTGACGGGCTGGGGCGCGTGTTTCGGGACAGGGTGAGCTTATAGTGATTCCAGAAGGCATGGGAAGGGAAGGGAAATGCGGTACTAATAGTGTACAGGAGACCTGGGAGAATCTTTTTCGCAAACAGGGACCCAGACGTGAGCGTGACTCAAGACGGAGGGGGGAGTGGAAATGACAGGCCGCGGCAATGATGAAATGTGTCGGCCGGCATCTGTCATTACCACCCTGTTGTAAAACACGATGAGAGTGCGAATGAATCCGCGTATTGTGGGACGCACCACCACCACCACCGTAACCTCCCCCACCACCATAACCACCTTGGTTGTAGCCACCATAACTACCTTGGTTGTAGCCACCACCGCCACCACCAGAGCCTCCGCTGGACCCTATAACATTGGCAATGAGCAGGGAAGCGTAAGGATGGCGTGATAGGAAGGCAAACTTCCTCCTCCTCCACCGCCGTCACGGTTGGCAAGATTGACCTTGATCCTTCGGCCATCGAGCTCCTGCCCGTTGAGGCCTTCGATGGCGGCGTCAGCCTCCTCGCTGCTACCGAATGTGACGAAACCGAAGCCACGAGAGCGGTCGGTGTCACGATCACGCATCACGATTGACTAACGGGAGGAGGAAGACAATCAGCAACTCCAGCCAGATCCCCGGATGGATCACCGCCCAAAATGATACTCGACTGGTGCGCCATCGTAGAGACGAGCGACATGCGAGGAGAGCAACGGGTGAGATGAATTGGTACACACATCAAGAACTTTGCCGTACTCCCCAAAGGCCTGTGTGGGGTGATCCAGAGGCAAGGGCGAATCGGAGACATTATACGAGGCGGACGAACGGAAGCCAACACGAGCGACCAAGAAACAAAACGCGATCAGGGAACGAAATCAGGAGGAACCCGTTGGACTGATACTGACGGTCTGAAGCGTTTCATCGGTCGTGTTCCAGCTCAAATTCCTACATTGTCAAAAGCCGAGGCGCAGACAAGAGCACAACGGTTCGAGCGGCATGAGAGGAGAGGGATCGCGTGTCAAGGGAAGGGGAAACGAGGTAAGATGATCAGTATAGGGGAGAGGGGGGAGGGCAGCGATGAAAGGGAAGACAACCGACCCAACGTATAGCTTGGCAGACATGATTATCGGATTCCTGTCGTACTAATACCAAACCAGAACCAAAGCACAGGGCAGGTGGGGGTAAGGAAAGAAGGGAGATGGGGGGCGATTCAGACTCCAGGTAAGGTTTATACCCTCCCTTTCAAACTCCGGCACCCATTCAGTCCCACGTCCCAACTGGGACACATTACGAAAGTCTGACAAGCACGAGTAAACATACAAGGCGTAGCGCAAACCTAGTCCACGCGCGAGCCATCCGAGCCGAGTCTCCAGGCCGCTCACAAAAGGTCCGTACGAGACCCAGTCGAGAT
>Ga0307509_10001412_pt1 | contig 40546 bp, 57 predicted proteins | sample 10_EM_MG_FD_202245 | JGI IMG/M metagenome (GOLD analysis project Ga0307509, IMG submission 202245) | Populus trichocarpa ectomycorrhiza microbial communities from riparian zone in the Pacific Northwest, United States - 10_EM | ecosystem: Host-associated > Plants > Roots > Unclassified | place...
GATATAGCGAACGTAGTGAGCCAACACAATAAAATAGAGCGAGCGCAGCGAGCGGACATAGCGAACGTAGTGAGCCAACAGTACAGAGTTCGGACAGGCAAGCTCGACTTTGCCATGAGGGGTACCCTCATAAAGTACATTTTATAAGATCAGGCTTGTGGTAATTCTGGTGTGGTGTCGGGTGTGACGCTCGCCGGTTTCTGCAGTGCATCGCCAATCTTTTTTTTTTCCGTTTGAATCAACTTGTCACCGATCATCAATCGTCACCCACTTCAGTCCACTTCCCGGCCCGGCCTCCGCCGGTCGTCGATTTGTTCCGACCTACAGTTTGATCCGAACCCGCGCCCAGGTTTAGTGACTACTCCCAGGCCCGCGAACGCCTCGCCCCTGGCTTCTTTATCCCACCTTTGCGAGCCACTCCCTCCATCTATGATCTCGGAAGATGCGCAGTACTGTTGTGTTTTTTTTCTAATCACATGTTTGTATTCCGGTAGCTAGGATTATGTACAACCTAATCCAAAGGGCTTGGTTACCCTACGATAGCAACCGAATCGGAGTTAGGCCGGTCTCCCAGGGCATATAAGCGCACGTTGGGTGGGAATTGGGTTTTAAAAATACATTGATGAGGCTACTGTGGACCCTGACTAAGCACTGTTGTGTTTAACCAGGCCGCCCGTGCGTTCCAAATTTTCAGCAGTTCTGATATTCTTCCCACATCGGAAAACCTGGAAACGAGCTTCGATAGCTTTCGAAGTCGGTAAAGTCAACTATGGAAGTGAATCTAAGAACCGTGATCGCCAATCGAGTCGCGGGAAACCCACGAAAGCCCGAAAGCCATTGTCAGATTCCGTGCGTGTCTCGGTTCATCAGCAAACTCACCAATCACTCAATAGAACTAAGCGAGCTCGGCTTCGCGTTTGAGGGCTTCTGAACGGTAAAGAGTGGCACCCCGGACGAAACAGTGGAATTTCCCCGCCCGTTTCTCGCCTTGCTAAGTATGAGGCGTTGTTGTTCGCGGCCAAAATACAATGTCCAAGACCTAAATATATTGTTCAAGGGCTCAAAGACCTCAGAACGCGCTATCTAATTTTTCGAAATTGCTCCCTCCGCGATCGAGAAAGGGTCCGGCGCCTCGAACGCTCGGCAGGTTCTAAGCGGGGCTGGTCGGATTGCTGATGCTTCACACCCTCAATGTGTCAAATCCTCCGATGGAACCGCAGGGCTACAAAAATCGCGGCCTGTTCCTCCGCGTCCGACCGCGTTTGCGGAACAATTTCTACAGGGGAAAAGCGGTTCCGACTGATTCAGCGGCTCCAGCACCACCCTCTATTTATTGTCAGGTATTTCAGCCAAGCTAAGTCGATTCTCGTTCCCCGTTGCCACCCACACACCGGAGGGCTCCGTGACGGAGGTCTCTAAAACTACGCCCTCGGAATGCTGAGTTACCTCGTAAAACCCAGGGAACCCACCGTTCTGAGCCACAAGGAGTACCATGAAATATCATCACCCAACCTCCTGTTGTCGTGGACAGTATGGCCGCCACTCCCAGATGATACACCCTGAAGCTACGCTGACTTCTGCCTCCGCCATAGGTACCGACTTCCCACGTAGTTCCAGAGATCTTGGATATCGAAAGGTTCAAGGTTGCGCTGAGCGAGGCGTTGTCGAGCTTTCCGCACATCGCGGGGAGACTGGTGAGACCGAATACACCAGACGCACCCTGGAAGGTACGCCCTCACTTTATTTCCCTCGACCCAAGCTAACCACGGAGTGTAGATTCGGTTGACGAATTCGGCCATCCCCGTGTCACTCGTCGACAGTGATGCACACGAGATCTTCCCCACAGACCTCACCATCCAACCTCCCCATCTCTATGCAGAGTCCCTGAACGCCACAGGAATTGTCAACACAGAGGGAGAGTCGGACGAGCCCCTGTTCCGGATGACGATTACTCGGTTCGCGAGGTTGAATTCCACTTCAATTGGAACGTGCCACTCGCATATACTGTGTGCGTTCTTCTCGACCTTCCCAGTTCGTGTCGATGTGTTGACGGAAATAACCCCAGTTGACGCATCCGGCTTCCTTATACTCTTTAATCGCCTCTCACAGTTATACCAGGGTCTCAGACCGGTCGATCCTCCGCCTTACTACGAACCAAAGGCGATCAAGTTCCCAGAGCCATCAAAGCCTCCCCCACCAACGTACCGTCGCTACAACCTGTCGGCCACACCCCCGTGGGAACAGCCCGAGAGGAAAGCAATGGAATTAATTGCATTCAGATTGACGACCTTACAACTCGCCGAGATTCACAATTCTATGACGAAGGGGGTGAAACACCTGAGGATAACCAGGGTAAGCCTAGTGATAGCATTGCTTGCACAGTGTTTGTCGGAGATGGAGCCGGAATGTGAGCCCATTGACACCGTCTCATATGTGGTCAATGTGTGTTCGTTCGTTGTCACTCCTACAACTCGACTTACTTTATCATAGCATCGTGGGTTGGGTATATACCCGGTCAACGCAGTGGTTAACGCCGTCATTTGGCTCTCCACGAGACTGCAGGTCACGAAAGGGGCTGATCCTCGCGACAGCGTAGTGGCCCATGCCGCAGAAATACGCAAGTCGATGGATAAGTTGAAGGACCCCAGGTCGGTCAGGGACATGGCCGCGGATGTGGCCAAGATCCATTCACAGGTCGCGTGGGACAAGGAGGGCCAGGACATGGCCAACGTAAATGAGGGTTGCTTGGTCGCGAATATCTTTTGGAGGTGAGTTTCGGATTGCTCCGGTGTGGATCGCGGCTGAGACGATTCTGTGCTAACAGAATGGGTTTGACGAGTCCACATTTCGGACACCCCGGGAAGGTCACGTTTCATACTAGTCAATCCTCTTGTTCTCGCTACGTACAGATCATAACACCGAACCCGAAGTTCGTGAACGGAGTGTGGAGAAGTAGGGAGGGGGAGATGGAGGGTACGTTATACGTCCCGCCGAACAGGAGGAAGAGGTTCGAGACGTTGTTCGAGGGGTATGCGAAAGGTTTGGGTATGACCAGTCCAGTAGAATTCTTGCCATAGGCGTAGGGACACCAAGGAATCCAATCTCCTAGTCAAATTTTGAAAGTATCCCAATCGAGGGTTTAAGCACCCTGCGTGGTTTCGAAAGGGGTCTTGCCTTTTGTAGGAGGTGAACAGGTTCTCACTTAACCAACCTGAACTCGCTGCACACTCCGGGCCGTCGGTGCCTTGCTCTACTTGGCGCCACGGCCCCCACGGTTCCGGAGAGCGCTCCCGGTTTGAACTTGCGTCGCTTCCTCCCGGGTCCGCGAACATCTCGCCCCTAGCCTCTTGAGTCTTCCGTCCCCACGGATTTGGCCCGACTACCCGACCATCTGTGACCTTGAAAGACGGCGATTACTGTTGCATTCAATCGGGCCGCCGGATCTGATAATCCTCCTATAGCTACTTACCAAAGCCATCCAAAACCCGGCAATCTAGAAGCCGTGAAAGCGAATCGAGTCGGCAGGTTGGCGTGGCCCGGAAGTGGATGATTCCTTACGTGTCTGAGCCCACTCCGGGTCAGGTCCTCCGATGGGATGGCAACGCTACAGGAATGATCACTATCATGACCTCCGTCCCGACGTCCGACTGCGTTTGCGGAACACGGACATTAACAGCGACCTTGGCACTACCCCACATTTATTGTTAGGCATTTCGGTCAAGGTAACCTGACTCTCGTTCCCGGTTGCAGCCCGCGGCTCGGAGGGCACAGTGGCGAGGGCTCTAAGGCTGCGCTCTCGAAATTCCGAGTTATATCTCGTAAAACCCAGGGAACCCACCGTTCTGAATACCATGGAGTATCATCGACCAACCTCCTGTTGTCGCGGATAGTAAGGCCGCCACTCCGATGATATACCCCGAAGCTCTGCTGACTGCTGGCCCTGGAATATGTTCCGACTTCCCACGTAGTTCCAGAGATCTTGGATATCGAAAGGTTCAACGTCGCGCTGAGCGAGACGCTGTCGGGTTTTCCTCACATCGCGGGAAGACTGGTGAGACCGGATAGGCAAAACGCACTCCGGAAAGTACGCCCTCGCTATCTTTCTCCCCCTGCTCAAGATAACCATGGGGTGTAGATTCGGTTGACGAATTCGGCCATCCCCATATCACCATCGACAGTGATGCACACGAGCCCGTGATCTTGACCTTCATGATGCAACAATGGCGCTCTAAGGATGCTGTATGGGGGGATCATCGTTCTCCCGATCTTTCGGTGCGGCGCCCCCCGCGTCTCTTGCGAGGCTCGTGACATGTCCCAGATCGGACTGGTTACTAGTCCGGTCTCTGGCGTCCTGACCGTTGAGGAACAGGATGTTCTTTGCTGCCTTCGAGGCAGCTGTTTCGACTTGGCTTGGCAGGTGCGCTTTTATAAGAGGTGAAAATGTTCTCACTGTGTGCCAACCTGAAACCGTCGCCCGCTTCGAGCCGACCGTCGATCGCTACGGCTTGGCGGATCCGGCTCACGTTCCCGGGTGTGCGCGTGTGTGTGTCTATTATACCCCCGGGTTTTTGTGCCATTTACTCTCAGGCTCGCGAACGCCACGCTCCTGACTTCCTATTTTACGACCCGGAGTTGCTCTGGCCGCCCAACCATCTGTAACCTCGAGAGACCGCCACGCCAATTACTGCTGTATTTAATTGAGTTGTCCACGCGTCTCAAGTTGCAGCGGTTCTGATGTCCCTCTTTCATTGGGGAGCCTATAGATGGGCTTTGGTGGCTTTCAACGACAGCCAAGTCAACTAAAGTCGCAGATCTGGGAGCTGTGAGGACCAATCTAGTCGGCGAGCCCGCGAAGGCTCGAACACGTTGTCGAACGCCGTTGTAGGACTACCTGCAGGTCACTCAGGGCCATCTGCAACGGGTCAGATCCTCCGATGGAACTCCAAAGCTGCGGGGGGGTGATACTATCACGGCCCCTTTCTCTGCTCCTGACAGTGTTTGCGGAACGCGAGCGTCGACGGGGAAACCAACCGCTCCGGCCAATTCGGCTGTTCCAACACCGCCTGCCAGGTATTTTAGACAAGGCAGATCGAGTCTCGTGCCCTGCTGCCACCCACACACCAGAGCTCGTCGTGACGAGAGGTTTCTGAAGACACGCCCCCCCCCGGAATGCTGAGGTATCTCGTCAACCCCGAGGAGCCCACTGTCCTGAGCCATAAGGAATACCAGGAAATATCATCAACCAATCTCCTATTGTCGTGGACGGTGAGTCCCCCACTTGAAGGTGATGTACCCCGAAGCTACGCTAACTGCTGACCATGGAATAGGTTTCGACTTCTCACGTAGTTCCGGAGGTCTTGGACATCGAAAGGTTCAATGTCGCTCTGAGCAAAACATTGTCGAGGTTTCCACTCCTCGCGGGAAGACTGGTGAGACCGGATGTACCAGACGCACCCTGGAAGGTCCGCCCTCACTTTATTTCTTTCGACCCAAGCTAACCACGGAGCGTAGATTCGGTTGACGAATTCGGGCGTCCCCGTATCATTCACCGACGGCGACGCAGACGAGATCTTCCCCACAGACCTCATCGTCCAACCCCCGCATCTCTATGCAGAGTCCCTGAACGTCACAGGAATCGTCAACACAGAGGGGGAGTCCGAAGAACCGTTGGTTCGGATGACGATTAATCGGTTCACGAAGCTGAATTCTACCTCGATCGAAGCGTGCCACTCGCATATGTTGTGTGCGTACCCTCTCGACGTTCCCAGTCCCCTTTGTTGTATTGACGAAACGACTTAAGTTGATGGAGCCGGTTACATGATGTTCCTCAATCACCTCTCCCAGCTATACCAGGGTCTTCGGTGGACCGACCCTCCGCCTTACTACGAACCAAAAGCGATCAGGTTCGCGGAACCACTGAGGGCACCCTTCCCGATGTACCGCCGCTATGACCTGTCTGCCCCGCCTCCGTGGGAACGACTGGAGAGGAGGGCGATGGAATTTATCGCAGTCAGATTGACGGCTACGCAACTCACCGAGATCCGCAATTCTGTGACGAAGGAGATGGGACAGCCGGGAATAAGAATAACCAGGATGGACGTGGTGGTGGCGTTGTTCGCACGATGTTTGTCAGAGATTGAACCGGAATCCAAGCCCGTCGACACCGTCTCCTATGCGATCAACGTGCGTGTATCCATCACCTCTCCTGCAGCTCAGCTTATCTCCTCACAGCACCGCGGAATGGGGATATACCCAACCAACGCGGTCAATGCCGTCGTTTACCTCTCCACGGGACTGCAAATACCGAATGGGGTCGACCCTCGCGACACCGTAGTGACCCATGCCGCCGAACTACGCAAGGGCATGGGGGAGTTGAAGGACCCCAGGTTGGTCAGAGACATGGCCGCAGGTTTGGCCAAGATACAATCACAGGTCGCATGGGACAAGAACGGCCAGGACATGGCCAACATGAGCGATGACTGTTTGATCGTGAATATCGCTTTGAGGTAAGGTTCAGGTTTCTCCAGTGTAAATCGCGACTGAGCCAATTCCGTGTTGGCAGAATGGGTTTGACGGGTCCGCATTTTGGACATCCCGGACGGGTCACGTTTCATACCAGCCATACCCCATGTTCCCGTTACCTCCAGATAGCGACACCGAACCCAAAACTCGTCGACGGTGTGTGGATAAGTAGGGAGGGCCAGATGGAAGGGACGTTGTACGTCCCACCGAACAGGAGAAGGAGGTTTGAGGTAATATTTGAGGAGTACGCGAAGGGTTTGGGTATGACTGGCCCGGTAGAATTCATATCATAGCCGCTGAGGCCTGAGGCGCCGAAGAGTTTGAGCTCTTGGTCGGATATCGGTGTCAGGCTGGCAAGCCGGTTGTCCTTCCGCAATCACAACACCTGCCTGGGCAAGACACACAGGAACCTTTACCGGTTACCTTTGGCCACTCACGAACCTTAAAATAATGCCGACATTGCAGTCCTTGGGGATGACGAATGTCGCGGGTGCAGTCCATGTTGACGGAATCCCAGCATCGGTTATGAGATTTCCCCGGCCCGGGGACCCTACACCTCGGAAATCTGACTATTTCGCTTTCGGTCTTGGGCGGAAATTACAGCAGGCGCCGAGCAGAACGGGAAGCGGACGATTCGTCCGTTGCACAGCACAGAAAGGGGAGGATGGAGGCTCTGCCGAGAACCGGAAGTGTGAAACGGTTCGGAAGAAGCGTAAGCTTCCGGATCCCGGATGTATTCGGTTCGGCGTCCCGTTTGCGTTCGTCCGGAAAGGGTAAAGGAAAAGGAAAAAGAAATCGAAAGGTCGAGAATTTTAACAACGGACGGTTCGAGACTCTGAACAAAGTGGCGGGCGTGACCACGCCACATTCCTCTTCTGTTTTCAGGCTGACATTGGGGTCACAGGAGGCGAAAAAGTCTGCGGCGAAGGTCTGTCCAAGTACGGCATCACGAAGGGTGAGCCGGACTCCAAAGAGATTTTTGGTTTCGTGCACTGCAATACTTCACCTGCCCTTGCGGACCAATGTGGTCTTTGCCTCTTTTGTTGGGACCCCGGAACGCGCCCCATGTGTGCGCTGGATGCAGACTCCGGTCTTTTTCACCTCCCGACAGGAGGCATGCGCGAGATCAGAGGTTATCGGCACGAGCCTTCCCGACAAATGTGCAGACATGCGCGCACGAACATTGTCCGAGGGGATGGTGGCGTTATACATAAAATGACATGCGCGAGGTGCACCGTATTTGACTTGTACACCAACCTCCCAGAGTGACTTTCTGTGGCCAAAGTGGGGTGGTTTGTGGACTCATAGCGAATATCAGACACCGCGGAATCTACCGTTTCGAGACCCGGACGATGGTCTAGGTCCTGGCGATTTCGTTTCTTCGAGAAATATATTCGTAGAAAGCCAAAGGGCCTCGGAAATTCGCTCTCTTACTTGGGAAACAGTACCCTATTCACCTGCACCAACTACAATGAATCCTACTCACCCCACAGCGTCAACGTAGGTACCAATACACAAAAGGAGAAGAAGAAAAAAACAATAATCGATCGACAAACACGTAAGGTGAAGACAGAAAAGGTCGGTTCATCGAAAGGGAGTTCATACAGTTCATCCACCTCCAGATCAGGGGAGGGGCCTCCCAGCCCTGATCGCGTCCATGACGGAAGACTTCATCGTACCAGAAAGGTGAAGTGCGTAAATCGCGCTGTAGCCCTCCTTGTTCTTTTGGTGGCGGGGGCGTCAGGGTGATTCTGAGAGGACGACGAAGGAAAGGAGAACGTACAGACAAAGTGTTGAGCATGCTTGGTCGGTTTGCCAAGCGCTCGCAGTAAGCAGCAAACTTGGGGGAGACAAGCTCCCTCTTGAAACCTCTGTGCTCGGTAAGGATCCAATCCCTAGTGGCCCAACTGGCTATAGAAACATCGACGATGCTGAACTCCTCCCCAAAGAAGTAAGGCTCGCGGATCTTGTCGGAGTAGCACTGGAGATATTTGGTCCATTCGTTTAGGGTGGATGCCTGAAGCTCAGCGGTCTGAGCGTGGAAGAGCCGGAAGTAGCCAGGGACGACGAATTTGTTGATAAAGTCGACCCAGATCCTGGCTTGAGCGGCAAGGTAGGGGTCGGCAGGTATCATACGGGGTTCGTATTGCGGATAGGCGTCTTCAAGGAACTCGAGGATGACATGAGAGTCGTGAAGGGGTTTCCCCTGATACGTGACGGCGGGGACGAGTCCTCTGGGGTTGAGAGCTATATATCGGTTGTCCGGAGAGCAAGAGGGGGGCGAGATATCGGGATGGAGCAAGCGAATAAGTGTAGAGACGCGGGATGGGGAGAATGGTTTGAGCGATCAAGCTTAGATTCTCGCGTTCAGGGTCACTCACCGAGCAGGGTAGCGTCCTTATTGAAAGGGTTGATCTCGACGTACTTGTACGGTATTCCGCGTTCCTCGAGAGCTACCCAGCATTTCTGCGTGAACGGGCAGAACTTTTGGGGAGCGGGGGGTTACTATCAGATGAGAGAGATCAAGGCGGATGGAGGGACGTACCCAACCACCATACAAGACGAGTTCGCAGTCGGCTTGGTGATTTTTTACGGTCTCTGCAGCCAGACCTGTGGCACAAGGGTGAAGCTGGAGGATGTTGGACGCCATGGATCGATGGGGGGACGGTGGGGTTGGTTCTGAGGGGATTAAGAGTGATTTCGGAAGGGTGGATCCGTTGCTTACTGAGCGACCTCCGTCCGGTTAGATCATCAGGCTCGGCCGCTGACTTGGGTACAAACAGAGAACAAGTGTTAAATAAACAACAACGCGATGATATCATCTCCTCTCCATCCTCTCCATCCCAGAAGGCGGTCAAACCGGGATTGATTCTGTTTGGAAAGGATCAGAACTCGTTGACCATCCTTGATCTATGTCGGTAGTTCAGCCGAGCACGTGCTTGGACGGAAGCACAACCTTCACGTTTAAATATCTTTTCTTCATTCTCAACCACAACCATCTCCTCCGCTCTCCCCCTCAGTCGGCATAATCTCTTTTCTTTTTTTACCCTTACATATCATACGTTCCGCCCTTAAATAAAATGTCCCACCTCTCCAACTTCGTTTCCACTGACGTCCTCTCCTCCCCCACCTCCGAAGCTGCGCCTTGGTCTCCCTCCCAAGACGCCCTCTTCTCCGCCTATTCGGACTATTCCCTCCCCGCATCTCCCCTTCCCACCTCCGTCCCAGATTCCCCCGCTATGCAACTCAAGTCGCGTCTCTCCCCAGACAGCTCCTCGGATGGCGAACAACTCTGCATGCCCACCCATCAGCTTTTCGATCTTCCCGCCACCCCCTTGACCGGACGTTCTCCGTCCCCTTCCATGGGCGGAGAGCAACAGTCCTTCTCCGGAGGCGTTAAGCGCCAAGGCTCCTTCACAACAACCGGAAGCCGAAAACCACGGGAACGCATGAGCACCAAGGACTTTATCCCACCCGACGTCTCTGGTCTCAGCAAACGCGAAGCCCGCCTCGTAAAGAACCGTGCGGCCGCTTTCCTCAGTCGCCAAAGGAAGCGGGAGGAGTTTGAGCTTATGGAAGTGTACGTTTTCCGTCTTCATTTCGTACGTAACCATGCATCTAATCTCCACACTCCAGCCGAGTTGCGGAACTCGAGCAAGAGAACGCTCGTCTCCTCGCCTTCGCCCGTGGAGAGGACTCGCCTGCGTTATCCGAGATTGAGCAACTCAAGGCCCGTCTCGCTGATGCGGAGCAACGCACGCAGCAACTGAGTGTTCAGCTGAGGGATGCTGAATCACAATCCCCCGCAGTCAAGATTGAGTCAACCGAGCCCGAGCTTCCTCCCCCCGTCGCCCGTTCTCCTCCCCCATACACAAACAAATCTGGCGCGAGCCTTGGTCTGATGGTGAGTACTTTTGCACCTCTGTTCCTGTTCGGCTATCCCCATCCAAACTCTATTTCCTGGGGTCCTACCTCCTTCTGGGGTCCCATCTCCGTTTACCGAGCCACCCGTCAGTTTCAGATTTGCTAACGCCCGCTTTCCAAATCAAGGTCCTTCTCTGTGCCCTCCCATCACTTCTGTCTGTCCCTACCCAACCCAATGTCCCCTCTAGATTTTCGCTTCCCCTCTCCGACCAGTCCTTGAGCTCCCTGAGCACCTACAGTTCCTTCGACTTCAATTCGTTGATCTCTGGAGACCAGCACGACTGGTCGATGGACAACACAATGGACTTGGACTTTGATATGGGCAACGACGGTTCTGTACGCTCCACTCAATCGCTCCCCATCTCCGCTGCCATCAATGGTGGGAAACTCGAGTTGGGCGATCAGTCGTTGGATATCTCCTTTGATGCTATCTCATCAGAGGACGGCAAGATTCGCGTTCGCATTCATCCCCCCGGATCTGCCTCAGGGTCACCGAGTTCCATCTCTTCACTCCCGTCGACCCCCGGATCCCTCTCGCCTATTCACACCTACATCAAGTCAGAGCAGGAAGATCCCTTCTTGGGCGTCGGTGGTTTTGATTTCGAGAGCGACCTCAGCCTCGATCAGGATATGACTGGGGCCAGGAAACGAATCAGGATCGCCTTGAAGAACATGCCAGGAGAGGGTAGCGAGGGCGGTGAATGGGAAGTTGAAGTGTGCTGATCACATCGTTCATCATCGCATACCGGCAAGGAGACCGGTAGGTGATGGTTATGGTTTTCCGTTTTTTTGATTAATATTTTTATCACCTGTATTCCTTGCACGCGAGGAGTATGTGGCCCCCTCCTTCTCCGTATGCTCTCCCTTCAGCTTTCCCCCTTGACGGTTCCATACCTTATGCCACCCAACCGCCTACACACAACACACGGATCCGCAGTCCGTTCCTTCAGCTGACCGCAGTCAATCATTATATGTCACGCCCATTTTATCGTGTTGCCTCTCTATCGTACTCTACGCCTGCTGTCTCTGCACCCCCGCTGTCTAGTATTCTAATTGCCTCTGGATGATCATTTGCGATTTCTGTGTAGAAAAACCAATACTTGCGACTCTTCTATCGTATATAATCTCTCCGTTGGGCTGGCGTCGTCTTACCTTCCCTCTTCTTTTCTTCTTTTTCGTTTCTCGTCTTGCGTCTTGTCTCGCGCTCTGATATCACTGCACTCTTACAGTAAAAACCACCACCGGATACACTCATAGAACGAACACGCTGTCCCTTGCTTTCCCCCCTCTACCTGCCTCTTTTCGCTTCCCCTATTTTGGCATCGACATCGTTTCCGTTCTTCAAGTGGAGTAATCCGATCGTTTTTTGTATTGACCTACAAACCCTCCCCCTCTCATTCGTATATACAAGCACAATACAGTCTCACACATAGAACCTATCAAATAATTGTTCCCCAGGCGGGTAATGAATTCGTGCGGTGTCTCAATGTCCGGCCGTTCAGTGGGGCGTGGGTTTGAAATGGCCGGGCAGGGGAGATCTCCCCTTCTAGGCAGGTAGTGCGGTATTCAGATTCCAAACGAGTTAGAGCTGTGGGTTTCCATTGTGTGACCTGTCACCTGTATCGTCATCAATGCACTAACAAATGGAGGAAAGGCGAAAGGGTCGGAACAGACCCTTTGCCTCTTGGTCTTGACCAGTACACGATTATGATCGGTATGAAGAGTGGCGTCAGGTGGGGGGAATCGATCATCCCCAACGCCTTTGAGCCCAATAGAAATCCGAGGAACGAGGTTTGGCACGCACCCCTACCCCTTCGTAAGCCTCGCGAACGCGCAGCAGCAGCAAGGTTTGTCCCCCTTACGGCTTGGTCTGCGTTTACGCGAAAATAGAACGGAACGTTCAAAAGCGTGCAAGGTCGGATGTCGATTATGACGAGAAGAGCGATCGGTCGTCAGCCTCGCCCACAACCATGAACGCGGTTTATGAAGAGCGTAAGCAATTCATAACTCTCGGGGAACTTGCCCCGTGCTGCGGTCCTGCCCCACTTACGCGCAAAAGACGAGGCGCGGACTCAGGCCACAGGTTCGCCCCCGTGTCACCGCCGGTCTATACAACCATGTGAGCCTCCCAACGAACCCAAGAGTGGAAGAAAGAATGGAGGGGTGTCCCTGAGATCTGAGATCTGAGCATACAAGCAGGGGTGGTGATGACATGGCAGATACGTCAAGCCTCCACGTTTCCATCCTTGATCGGGATTGCGGAAGATCAAGGTCGTATGAAACATTTGTGTCCCAGAAGAAAAAAAAGTATATGTGTACGCACGTAATGCGGAATGTGATATAGCGCCAACCCAATCCAAAGTCAGTCCTTCGCAGTCGTTTCCATTGTTCGAGTTGAAGCATGGCGTCCGTCTCGGGCGTCAACGTCACGCCCCCCTCCAACGTCTAATCTCGCACGGATGGATGGAAGAAACGACAGACGGCGTTCTCCACATGACAACAAAAGGAACGGAGAGATCCCTTCAATAGTACTCAGTCACTCACTCATGGCCCATGCCATGCCGTAAGAAAAATGAGACCATAGTTCGTTGCATTGTTCTCCATGAGTTTCCCCTGGAGCGTTTCGTTCTCTAAACCCGAGGCGTGGTGATGGGAAGAATTGAAAATGAATCTCAGATGCCAGGCGTTCCGAAACGGAGCGAGAGGGAGTGGTAAGTGGCAGATCCAGCTTGTCACCATACAGATATACAGCGTGCGAGATACGCCACCAGGCGGCATCAAAGGTGTTGCGGCGGTAATCTCGCGATCACGGGGCTTGTGTGTGGTTGTCGGAATGTGCCGAGAGAGAGTCCTTCACGGTACCGTCACGAGGAAAATGTAAACCGACGCGTGCCTCTTGAAGGCGGGCGGAGCGTGTATGTCCCAGCCACGAGTCATAAACCACGAGTGCGCAACGGTGGAACCGTACGAAGTGCCCGCCATCATCCAAGCGAGGGGGTTTGTGTTCCGGTTTGGCGGAAACGAGGATTCGTTGTCCAACGAGAAGGGTTTGGAGGTCCTCAAGGCGCAATAGTGACCGCGGTGTGGGCGATAACGGAGCCCGTCCGCCGAAGGTGAGATAGCCGGGATCCTCCTCTCGTAAAAAGTCCAACTACGGTTCAGGATCCGGGGCACGGGTGGCAGGGTACCATCATATCACCCCCACACGAGGTACTTATCCGTGTCATGATCCCCCCTCGGGTGACCTTCTAGCCTGCACGCGCGTCGGGTGTAAAGGAGACGGGGACACGAGAATGTTGGGTGCAATATGGTTCGGTCGCCGGCCGCTGACCACATCCGCCCGGCGCCTTTTGTGCCCTTCAGCGTGGGACGTGACAGTCACCGAGAGCAGAGGATTGGATATATCCATTGAGTAGGTCTTGGAGTGCGAACGAACCCATTCAACGGGTATATGGTTCGCTGCCTGCAATGAACGTGAAATCATCAATGTTGTACGGCGAGATCGAGTGACCCGATCGGACCGTACCCTTTTGCGGACCTCGAGGCGGAGATGACCCCACGAGCCCCGGTGCGGAAACGTTGAAAATGGCTGATTTCTTCCGTTGATTTGCGTAAAAGTGTGGTCGAGGGGCTGGTTATAACCGAGACACCAGGATTAACCTGTCCGACGTCCAGCCCCAGGCCGCCCGTTTCGTTTCAGGCGTGGTGTGGAGGTTTGGCAAGGTTCCGAGGTGGGTCTTGTGAGAGAGGGTCTGGACTGTGAAGCAAGGGAGAACCGAAAAGGACGAAAGGTGAAACAGGGCGAAGCCATCTCGTTTATGTTTAACCGTCTGGAAAACCTTCACCGGGACAAAGGCATCGTTTGGGGTCCCATTCAGCCCTTGAGAACCAACCCGAACGGACCCGAACGTCCTCAAAGACGCGTATCACCAGTCACGTGATGCCGCGTCGCCATTATTCGCGCCTATCGGGGCGAATGGCGGGAAGTTCAAAGATCAAAGAGCCGATGATGTGGACTCTGAAAGTTTGTGCCGGATATGGTCATGAAAGCGGGGTGGTTCTCGCCCATTGAAGCCCCCGATGGCTATAAGATGATAGGAGTGGTTGAGGAGAGTTTACTCACCTGTCAAGGGCTCATTTCCCCGTCCCGACTCCTACTCGCCTTTTCCACGTCACCAGTCGCAGGATCGACACATACCCCCCGTGCACATACCCCTTTTCTTCAAAGAGCATCGCGATACGTGCCATGACGAACAATCAGCGAAATACCCTCTTGAAGTTTTTGATCGCTGTCCTCCTGGCTAGTGTGACATCAGGTGAGTAATCGGGCTGGAGAAGACAGAGGGGATGTTTACGTGGGAATCGCTTCGCCATTTTCTAGCCCTCCCAACAGATGCGGGGTTGCTACAGAACTCAGGAGTTCAGCTCGGGTGTACGGAGAACTGCAACAGCTATGCCAAAGTAGTGAGTCATCTCATCTCGAGTTCGGTATCTGGAAGAACTCACCTGTCCCCTAGCTGGAGAGTAATAGTAACGGCAACGGAACGGAATACAGCTCTAACGGGAGTAACACTTTATCAATCACCACCGGCATGGGATTCCTGGCGATGTTCCTCTGGACGCTGCTCAGTTTGCTGTAACCTCCACTGCGTGTCATATGGGGACGTGAAACTGTAGCCATTAGTTCTAAATTATAACCACCTATAATGTTCTGCTACTCGTACCTGGGGTTTATCAGAGACGTCGCTGTGATTTTTACCCCCTCCCTGCGATGGTGTGGCGAGATCCAACAAACCAGAGGCTGAAGATGTGGCACCAGTAGACGCTTAGGGCAACCCCGGCCCTCAATTTCCGATCGATCATCCCGAAACGCCCGCTCTACCATCCGGGCGCAATCCGCTGGTTCTGGCGGCTTCTGCCTACTGTGACTTCCCCCGCTTTTCCACCTCCTCCCACCTCGAAGCGACGACCATCACTCCAGTTCGTTTCTGACTCCCTGACTGCGGGATCACAGCCATGAAGCCGTTACACAGGCACAGAACCCTGTCGATCACAACCGCGAGTCTGTTGCTAACAGAGTTCTTGCTCTTCCTGGTCGTCGCTCTTTCGCTGCCGATTATCAAGCCGATATACATCTTGGCGGTGAACGCGCATGTGCAGCCTGGGCAGCCGGTCACATCCGTCGCCATTAAGCTCAGGTTCGGGGTATGGGGCTTGTGCGCGTTCAGGTACGTCGAACTTCGTTGCCATGGTTTAACGGAGACAATATAATTGACTTTCGTGCCTCCCCCCGCGCGTTCGCCTTCACCGCAGCGCGTTTGACGACCAAGATTTATGGCAATGGGACCCTGACGGTCTCTGCTTTGGACCGTCAGTTGGTTATAAGATACCACAGACGATATTGGATATCTCTGGATACCCAGGACTTGCCCAGGCCGTACTTCAAGGATTAACGGTCCTCCTCATTCTTCACCCCATCGTCGCAGCACTCTCGTTTATCGGGGCTTCCACATCCCTATTCCTCGACACCCACGCGATGCTCATCATTTCGTTGGTCTTCACCACCCTCAACTCTTTCCTAAGCTCGATCGTTTTGGGCGCGGACCTAGCCATCATCATCATCGCGAGAGACCGAATCCCAGGGTTGACCGGGGGGAGTTTCGATGTTGAGTGGGGAAATGGGACGTGGATGGTGCTTCTTGGAGTTGTGTTGTCGTGGTTGGGGGTGATTCTCCTCTCGATCCCCGTTTGTGGGTGTTGTGGTGTGAGCGGGAGATATCACAGTTGGGAAGCGAAGAAATTCAAGGGTGGAAATTATGACCCGTTCGCAATGGCGGAGAGGTGAGATTCGTGTCACTCTGCTGACGGTCTTGGACTGACAGGGTGTTATCGCAGGTGATGGGGTTGCGAAATTATCGACTATCCCACCTGGGGTCATTTATCGACCCCCACAACGGACATATTGACGACCAGATTGTTTCTGTAGGTTAGCGCTGCCACCGTGATTTGTGTTTGTAGTTAGCAACATGTTTCTATTCCAAGTCTACATCGAAGTCTAAGCCAGCGGATGACAGCGATCGTCGATTGTAGCCCAGACTCTTTTCTCACCCTTTCATCCGTTCGATCTCTTTTCTTCCATGGCATTGATTGAAGTCGGTCCTACAACGTTAAATCCTGTGCCTGGTTTTTCTTGGTTTCTGACCGACCGCGTATGTTCTCGCTATGACAGGTGATTGCTAACGACCGTATGGGACGCAAGGGTACGTCACGCCACACCCCCTCTTTTTACATCAGTCTGCGGCTCAGATCGCCTTCCAGTCCGAGTGAAATGCAGTCCTGACGATACGGTCGGCGACCTCAAGAAACTCATCGCTGCGCAGACCGGTGTAGAATCGTCGAGGATCATCTTGAAGAAATGGTACGTGTAACCCAACCCTCGTTTGACATCCATCATGTTTCGAACAGCTCACCTCGAACATCTGCACAGGTACACCGTGTATAAAGACCATATTACTTTGGCCGATTACGAGATCCATGATGGAATGAGTTTGGAGATGTACTAGGCCTTTGTCGAACCGCGGTGATGGCGCAAACCACTCCAAGGTCCCGCCTGACCATCTCACACTTACGGCCTCGTACTTACCCAGTAAACAATCCCTGTAAACGAGCGGGACGCGACAATCAAAGGCCCATTTTGTAATCGGAATCGACTTGCACCGTCCCGTGATTCGTTTGGTGATTCGTATCCAAGTCGACGCCGTCGTCAAAGAAGCCTTGATCAACGACGGGCGACCCGGTGATGTGGGGCGCTTACCAACGCGATGAGGTGGAGTGGATCAGCACAAGCTCCCAGTTCGGACCCAATGCAAATCACTCTCTTTCTTTTGCTCCCACCATGTCCCTCGTCGCCGGCGTGAGGAAAGCTTTCCTGTTTGTTTTTGTTTTTGGAGTGCTTGCGCCGCGCGCATTGGCGGCCTTTGCCGTGTGCCAGGCCGGTTGGGAATGGGTGAGCGATCGTTTCGGTTTCCCGCTTCCAGATATCCCGGGCTCCCGAGTGTAGTTGAAGTGACGTGTATCCTCTGTGCAGGCTTCCAACTCGAAGCAACAAAACCCTTGTGAAATCGCAGGTGCGCTGGAGGCACAGTGCCAGGGTTTCTGTACGTTCAAACCGGCCATCCGTTTACTTCAGTAACTCACGATCCGTAGCCGTGTACGAATTGGGACCCCTACAGACTGGAACCAACTATGTCACACCTCAGAGGAATAGCACCGCGCAGAAGTGCCAGTGCAACACCGTGATGTTTAGGTATGTGATGAACCTGGATGCACACCCTGAGCAAGCGCTAACTATTGAGTCACCCAGCCTGTACATGGCATGCACTGGTTGTCAAAACGTCACCACCCAGCCGTGGACATTCTGGAGCCAGTTTTGTGGCCAGGTTTACGTCACTCAATACCCTGAGACCATCCCTATGAATACCGCCGTTCCCCATTGGGCGTTCCTGGACTATACAGTGCGTAATCGATACCGATGGTGGAGAGCGATATCCCCTACAACTCACCTTTTCGGATTAGGTTGGAGACAAGTTCGATCCTGCGAAAGCGGAGTCTGCCGGGGGTCTACCAGAGACGCTTGCACCGGTTCCTTCGACTGTTTCACCCTCTCGTAGCTCTACACGTTCGGGATCGAGTTCGTCATCTGGCACGACAAATCCAACTAGCACGTCAAGCTCAAGTGGGGACAATAAGGGGGGGAAGAAGTCATCTTCGAACGCGGGTGCCATCGCTGGGGGTATCGTCGGTGGCCTGGCGTTTTTGGGGGCAGTTGGTGCCGGGGTCTGGTTTTTCCTCCGCAGACGTGCGATGGCACGAGGAGGGTCCGATGGTGACTATCCGGACTACCCAAGGTATTCTGCTGGCGCTGCCATGTCCGAACAAGGGATGCAACCCTCGCAGATGCGACTCTACGTGAGCCTTTTCACCCTCACATCAAACTCGTAATCTGACCGACGTCGATAGGACCCGTCCGATCCATCCACCTTCCCCAGCCCAGGTGATTACGAAACGACTGGGGCATTCACGACCCCAGCCAGCAAGGGTCATTACAATGGTGTCGCGGAACTGTGAACGATTGGCCAAGGTTTCGGTTTTTTCCTACTCCATGGGATACTCAGTTTTTGGCCTGGACTCTTACTCTATCATTCTATTTCCCTCTACCTCATGCGTTGCGTGGGCTGCATAGATGTAATATCGCTTGCTGCCACTTCGTCGCGCGGCATTGGCTCCCGCTTGTACGCCAGTGGCCAGCTCTGTTGTGTACTTGATATTCACGAATGCTGACATCCGTTACCCGATTCCGCCTACGGGTGGGCGTATCCTTTCGAGACCACAGGTGCCAGGACGCAACACTTCGACGTATGTCCTCTACGGCGGACCACAGTATTCCTGGTCTTGGAGCTGTGGCTCTTGGCGGTCGCCCGATCGGTGGGACCGCCAAGCGTTTCCCATTCTCCCGAATGGAGAAAGGAGATCTTCCTGGCGGATCGCAACCGCAGCGCAACCGCGATCTTTCTCTGGAGCGATTGCACTGGCACTTCGCTCCGACTTCGGTGTGCAGTCGGGTGAGGTTCACCGTTCGAGCCCAAAACCATACGCCTCTGCGATCGCATAGTGGTCTTGAACTCGGAAAGATGTAGATATTCCAACGACTCTGGGCTCAGGGATCCCGTTGCATGTACCCTCTGGGGCTCTTGAACGATGGGGTGGTGTTGTTCCGCCGTCCCTTCATGGGGCGTTGGACACGCCGGAGGTGAACCAGGGTCCTTTTCCCAACCGTCCACCATACATATTTCGACTCCACCCGAGTCGTCGCGGAGATATTTGATAACCGGGTAGTTGCCGAACGCGTGATCCTGAGTGCTCGCATTGGGAACCCGTCTGGTCCATTACGCCGGCTACAGCTCTTGACCTTGAATGGTCAACGTTAACTCAACCCCTACCACACCCCTACAACAGGGACGCCGACGGCCCACAGGTACATATCTCATGCGATCACGTCGTTCGCCCAACCGTGCGCTCACCATCAAGACGGAACCTGACTCCACTCGGGTACATCCCAGCCACGCCGATGCTTTCCTCAGTGGACGGGTTCGGTGGCTTGAAAGTCCGACGCCTGGCCAGACGGTGCGGGTTAGGTTGGTTCATCGCTCCTCTCTCCCCTACTCCACCGTGAACGCACATAATCTGCACCGGGTGGTATACAATTTCTCTGGGGAAGCCACTAACAATTACTACATAATAATATGCGACGCTACAGGGACTTTCTCTGCGACTTCGCTATGCTGTCACTGACTGGTTCCAGATTGGGAGGGGCATGGGAACTCGCCCCCTCCAGGTGGCCAGCGGAGCGGGAATAATAATAATAAAGCCACGATGCCCAATCACTGCCCGTAAGGTTAGAACCACCCGCGCAGGCGTACAAACGACATCTGACGAGTTGTAAGGAAGGTTCAGAGACCGCTCTGTCGGGTCGCGGGCACCGCGAATCTCGGAGGCGGGAAGGATTGGTAGCGGAGTACGACATGCGAAGAACCGGAGGCGTCGAACGATAGAAAGGAGAGAAGGGCACGGGGAGAGAGACCAAACTGAGCTACCGGAAGCCATGGGATGAGAGTCTGACGAAAGAGGAAATTCGGATTCCTATTTTGGAAGCCTCGGGAGGAGGAAGTAGTGTGTCGGGGGGATGGAGAGTAGGTAGAGTAACTGTCTAACGCCCAATACCTGGCTTCTCGTGCTCGCAGGAAAAGGGCGAAAAGGTATAAAAGCAAGGGTAGACCCACCCAGATGACACCAACTACCCAGTTACAACGCCGCCGACATCGCTATGTTCAAGTTGAAGATCTTCATTGCCATTTTCTTCGTCGCCATCGCGCGCGCCGCTGCCATTGGTAGGTTCCCTCGTGCTCTGCCGTTATATGGTAGCGCTGGCTAACCCATGGTCCAGACAAGCGTGCCGGAGGCCCCAACGCGCACGATCTCATCGCGAGGCAGTTCCCTTGGACTCCTCCCGTTCCTCCCACTCCTCCCACCCCTCCCACTCCACCTATTCCACCTACTGTCCTACCCACCGTCTTGCCTATTATTTCCCCCGGAGCTCTCTCCAAAATTCTCATCCTACCATCCAACGTCCCTGTTCTACCAACCAACATTCCCGTCCTACCATCCATCGTCCCCGTCTTGCCATCCAATATCCCCACCTTATCATCCAACATTCCGACCCATCCTTCCAACACCCCTACCCTGCCAACCAACGTCCCCATTTTTCCACCCTTGCATTCCTTCCCCCCCATCCCAGGTCCGAGTTCAAGAACCATTCTCTAGCTGCTTAAACGCGTAAGCCCAAAGAAACCTACTCGTTTTTGGTGCGAGTAGATCCACGCTTTTTTCTTGAATTTGTCTCGTCGAAACGGTTAGGCGTATTGGATCGTTGTCTGTAACACTAGAAATATATATACGTATCTGCCCCAATAGGGACCCATTAACCAAGGTTCGCTCAATCCTCGAGGCTCTTCGTGGAATGTAGGTCGGTGAACGTCTGAACTTAAAGGTTCGGTGCCCAATACCAGGAGAATCGCTACCGTGTGCTGGTGTCACCCCGACACTTGGTTGTCCAGTTTCATCGGTGGATGTGATGTGGAAGTTCCCAGGTACTGGGGTACAAACCTTGTTCAATGAGACAACTCTCCGACGGATATAATACTGTCTAGTGTTACGGGTAGCTGTGGGCACTGGTCCACGACAACGTCCCCGCAAATCTTCCTATTATACAGTGATCACTGTATACCCGCCTACTTCAAATAGAAACGCACAATCAGGAACTGTTCTCTGGATTACCACTATTACATCACATGTGATACCAGTGGTAAGGCGGAAGGCTGGCACTTACTGTGTGGGATTTATCACCCCGGCCCATCTATAAAAACCTCTTCAAGCAGCTCTGGCACGACGGATAACGCGCGGTCCTATTGTACCCGCACCCACTGCACTGTAGATACCGGTTACCGGAATAACGGCAGTTTGGGCAGTAGATGTTTGACCCGACAGACGCGTATGTAGGAGGATCTTCATACCACAAACAACTGGCATAGGGACATCGCAATAGCACACCGGGGGGCGGTCTGTTCTTTTTTTTGAGCTCGAAAGCCTTCTTCAGTCCAAGCTTCAGCGCGCCAGCACAATGGGGAGACGACCCATCAGAGATGTCGCCGACGATCTCTCTCACACGAGCACTCGTTTTCGGGTCTTTGAAGCTCGAAATAAAAAGCTCGCACTGCACCTCCATGATCTTCTCCTGACTGATCGAGTACGTTAGCCCGGTGTTGATCTCAGGGTTCGAATTCGGTGACGCCCTCACCTGGCAGTGACCCACGAGAAAACCTCTTCCACGATGTTGACCTGAGACACTTTGCTTTTGATGTCCGCGAATGCACTGTCACAGAGGGGCTGAATTCCGAGCTTGGCTTCAGGTGTTAGTTTCACGCATGTGATGTTTGATCGAAGGATGCCTCACCAAGCTTGCCAGAACGTAAATGGTCTTCGGCGAGCAAGGAGGGGGTGCGACGGCTACGCGGTTGTCAATCAAGCGAGGGTCGGCGCGTTGCGATTTGAGGGAGGCAAACGAGATCGCGTCTGTGCAGCGATAGAAGAAAAGGGACTTCCAGCTAAAGAACTCGTCATTTCGCCCGGCGTGAGGAGGGTGAGAAAGTGCACCTACGCTGAAAATGACCCAGCGATAAGAACCGCACGAGTTTCCTCGTCTTTTTGGTCCTTCAATGCTCCATCGCCGACTCCGGTAGGATAGTCTTCGCAGTCGCTGTCAACGTTGGCGCCTTCCCCTAGGTAGTTTATAGGAGTGTTTCGACCCTTGAGGTATTTCACCACTGGAGAGCGTCAGCGCTTCAACAGATTCACAATCGGATTCCGACGTACAGTTCTTCAGTTGCTCGACCTTATCGCTCATGATGATACTTGAAAAGTAAATGGGCTTCAAGATGTCTCCGGCCTTCGAGTGCTTAACCCAATACTTCCTGTCGAAGAGGACCCCTTCACGAATCGACTTGATGAGCGCGGTCTTCACAGACGCCCAGTGGGCGGGGCTTTTGACCTCAGTAACCTGATTATGTGAAATAAGCATGTGCGTATAATGCTGAGGAGGAAAAAGGAGAATGGGCTCACAGCGGGCGAGGTTTTTGAAGGGGCCGCGATATCGCCAGTTTTGTTCGCGATCTCCAACAACGCAGAGACGGACTCCGCCGCGTGCTCGAGGTCCCCTTTGACGAAATTGTCGATTTTCTTGTCGACGCTGGCGCGAGTTGCTTCCGTCGTCGAGTCCTCCATCCAAACGTATGCGAGTTGTTCAATGTATAGTTTCCTTATCTCGTCATACCTGTCCATTCTCGTCAGCGTACAATCAAAGGCTCAATAACGTGTCCCGCCCACCGGGATGCGAATCGGCTAAAAGACTCTTCAGCGATGTCGCACTTCCCCAGTTCGCTGCGTATGTGATTCAGAGCCAGGACCTTCAACGCGGGGACATCGTACTGTTGCGAAAGTTCGTCAGATGCCGGATGCTCCGAGCGAATTACGAGGGTCAGGTACAGACTTTGTCCGCGAGTCGGTAGATGGACTTTGGGGATGGTCTAGGGACCTGATCATCAGGGGGCGCAACAATCTCCACGCTCCGCGATCTGCGATTGTCATCGGACCCAAATGGTGCGAACTCTATGGAGTTTGTATAGAGATACATCAGAAACGCTTGGAACCTGCTATAACGTTAACAAAATGCCGGAGAGGTTCCTGGTTTGCACTCACGTCACGAACGCCATGTCCGGGATATTTACGACCTTCCCTTTTTCGACGTGCTCCTCGTGCTCCTCACAGCGGATCTTTCTGTCTTCGCCAGGAACCCCAAACGGATCAGCTGGCTGAACCTTCGGCTTGCTTGCGTGCTTGGAGAGGGCAACTTGCTCATCCTCGTCGTCCTCAAGATCGCTGTCGGACAGGTATCCGTAGTCTTCCGCAGATTCGTCGTTGTCAATTGCTTCCTTGCTGAAGTCTTTCGATTGAGACTCTGCGAAGTTCCCGAAGAGCACTTTGTGGAGGACACCGTGAGCCCCTTTGCGAGTGGTATCGGGTGTGGCGGTGGACTCACGGTCATTGAAGTAAGGAACGGTTTTCAGAACGCGGCTGTTGGTGTAGGCTGCCTTCGGCCGACAGACTCGACCAGAGGAGTCCCTATAGGAGTACAAGATGATCTTGGTGTCGACGAGATTCCCGGAGGAGATTCCTTCGTTCAAAACCTCGCGAAGAGCAGTGGTAGTAGCCATGTCTGCAGGTTGGTTGAACGAACACCATTCGTTATCGGCCCTATTTATACCATACAGTAGGTCCACCTGTTTGGGGTTAGGGCCTCAGAATGAGCCTAAGAGGACTGTGGTTGCCGCCACAGTTTGCGAGAAGCACCACAATTACAGTAAACCGTGGCGGTTGTCTTGGGTCAGGTGTGCGCGGGAGATGCCGAAACAGTGTGGATGGAACGCTCAGCCACAAACAGGCCATTAGGGCTCGGGTGGCCGACCACGATCAACAAACGCAAAGCACGACGTAATGAGGGGACGCTGACTGCCGGGGGCAATAAAACGATACCATGAAAGTTCTCTAGCCCATTGCGGACATGATGTTCATTCACTGATGCCCTTTCGAGCGGAAGGTTCCCCGATGGGGTGGACCAGTTCTTTCTTCACACCTCCAGGACCTCCAGGGCACCAGAGCGTCGTTCTTTCTTCTCACTAACGCCGAAGGCGAACGAAACCCGACGAGCACACTATTCCCGGTTGAGATGAAGGATTTAAAAACCTCGCGTGGGTCATTGAGTATACCACACCACAATGGTGCCGATATCGATTGGTCCAGAGCACTATCCTTACGAACCTCCCTACGTACTCACATAGGGATGCACGACGGGGAACTCTTCTCTCTCTTATCGCTATATCGCATCTTATACTGCTGCGGAGGGTGGACACCTAATCACTAGGTATCGATACATTACCCCGTCCATCTATACAAACTTCCTTCCACAGCCAGTGCACGACGTATACGCGCCGGTCCTGGTGCACCCACAACCGACACACAGTAGATATCGGCCACCATAGCCGCAGTTGATGCAAGCTTGGCAGTAGCCGTAGATGTGTGACCCGGCGGACGAGTACGGAACAGGGGTGTTGTACCATGAACAGGAGCCGTAGCCGCATTGCAACAGCACACCAAGGGGCTGTCTCTTCTGTTTTTTGAGCTCGAAGGCTTTCTTCAATCCAAGCTTCAGCGCGCCAGCGGAGTAGGAAGAAGACCCATCAGAGATGTGTCCGATGATCTCTTTCACGCGCGTAATCGTTTTCGGGTCGCTGATATTCGAGATCAGAAGTTCGCATTGCATCTCCATAAGCTTCTCCTGACTGAACGAAGGTGTTAGACCAATGTCGACCCCGGGGTTCAAATCCGGTAGCACGCCCACCTGGCAGTGGCCCACGAGAAAACCTCGTCCACGACGTTGTCCAGAGACACTTTCCTTTTGATGTCCGCGAGTGCGCTGTCACAGAGGGACTGAATCCCGAGCTTGGTTTCACGCGTTAGTTCCACATCTGTGACGCTTGATCGAGAAATCGTCTCACCAAACTTGCCAGAGCATAGATGCTCTTCGGTGAGCAGGGAGGGGGTGTGGCAGTTATGGTGTTCTCTCGAATGTACCTCAAGCGAGAGTCTGCGCCTTGCGACTTGAGGGGAGCGAATAAGACCGTGCCTGTGCAGCGATAGAAGAAAAGGGACTTCCAGCTGGGGAACTTGTTATACCTCTTGGCCTGGGTGGAGGGGGAGAAAGCGCACGTACGCTGAAAATGAGCCAGCTGTAAGAACTGCACGACTCCCTTCCTCCTGCTCCTTCAATGTTCCGTCGCTAACTCCGGTAGCATCGTCTTCACAGTCGCTCTCAACATTGATACATCCCTCCAGGTCGTTGATGGAAACGTTTCGACCCTTGAGATACGTCACCACTGGAGATTCTCAGCACTTCAAGAAACCCACGATCTGGTTTCAACGCACAGTTGTTCAGTTGCTCTACCTTGTCTCCCATGATGATACTTGAAAGGTAAACGGGCTTCAAAGTGTCTCCGGTCTTCGAGCGCCTTGCCCAATACTTCCTATCGAAGAGGATCCCTTCACGAATCGACTTGATGAGCGCGATCTTCACAGACTCCCAGCGGGCGGGACTGGTGACTTGAACGACCTGATTATGCGAAGTCAGCATGTCCGTATGGCGTTGGGGAAGCGAAATTGGAGCGGGCTCACAGCGGGAGAGGCATTCGAAGGGGCCTTGATATCACCATCTTTGCTTACAATCTCCCACAAAGCAGAGAGAATTTCCGTCGCGTGCTCGAGGTCCCCTTTGACGAACTCGTCGATCTTCTTATCGACACTGGTGCGAGTCACCTCTGTCGTCGAGTCCTCCATCCAAGCGGACGCGAGTTGATTTACGTAGAGACTCCTTATCTCGTCGTATCTGCGCCTCTCGGTCGGTACTCCGTCAACCTTAGTAGTTTACCTCGCTTACCGGGAGGCGAATCGACTAAATGACTCCCCAGCGATATCACATTTCCCCAGTTCACTACGCATGTGATTCAGAGCAAGGGTCTTCAGGGCGGGGACATCGTACTGTTGTGAAGGTTAGTTGGGTGCCAGAAATTCCGAGTGGATTCCGAAGACCAGGTACAGACTTTGTCTGCGAGTCGGTAGATGGATTTTGGGGATGGTCTGGGGACTTTATCGTCGGAGGGTGTGACGATCTCCGCACTTCGCGATCTGCGATTCTCATCGGACCCAAACGGTGCAAACTCTATCGTGTCTGTGTAAAGATACATCAGAAATGCTTGGAACCTGTAGTGGTATCAATGAAATGCTGGAGAGATGTCTAGTTCGCACTCACGTCACTAGTGCCATGTCGGGGATTTTTACAACCTTCCCTTTTTCGATGCGCCCCTCGTGCACTTCGCATGGGGTCTTTCTATCTTCGCCAGGTGCCCCAAACGGGTTGAAAGGGTAAACCTTCGGCTCGCTTGTGCTTTTGAATGAGGCGACCTTCTCATCCTCGTCATCCTCAAGATCGCTGTCGGACAGATATCCGTAGTCTTCTGCAGATCCTTCGTCGTCGATTTCTTCCTTGAAGTCTTTCGATTGAGATTCTGCGAAGGTTCCGAAGAGCACTTTGAAAGGCGCCGTGAGACGCTGTGCGAGTGGTATCGAGTATGAAGGGGGGCTCACGATCGTTGAAGTAAGGGACTGTTTTGAGGACGTGGCCGTTGGCGTAGACCGCTTTTGGTCGACAAACTCGGCCAGAGGAATCCCTGTGTGAGTACAAGATGATCTTGGTGTCGACGAGATTCCCGGAGGAGATTCCTTCGTTCAAAGCCTCGCGAAGAGCAGTGGTAGCCGCCATATCTGCAGGTCGTATGAGCAAATGCCCTTGTTATCGGCCGTATTTATACGGTCCAAAAGATTGCGATAAAGCCGGTTAGATGAAAGATATGAAGAGCTTCTCGCAAACTGTGGCGGTCGGTTGGGGTCAGGCGTTTGCGGGAGATCCCGAAATGAGACAAAGGGAGGGCCCAGCAGGCTGTGGGTAATGGGGCGTGGTCACAATCAGCGAATCCAACACAACGCGCAATGAGGAGGCACTGACCCTGGGCGGCGATAATCGATACCATCGCACAGCATGAAAAATTCTCCAACATCACGAATCTATCACGGTTCGCCTACGGCCTGTGGACACGACTGACATCCGGGCGCTTGGCCACCCACCCACTTGGTAGCGCGTTTGTAAAGAGCGACCTCTGGGACACAGTGACTACCTGCTGCTGATCAATGTGGACAGGCTCAAGGAGGCCGTATTAGATAAGTGCCCCCCGAGATACAATCTCCCCACCTTCTCGGGGACGCGTTTCACATAGTTCGCCCCCGCTACACCCTTTCAGGTGGGGGGCAAGATATACCGCTGAGATGGACCAGCCCCTTGACTTTCTTCACCCCTTCGGGGCCTCCAAGGCGCTATCCGGTGAAACCCGAACCGCCAAATCCCGACACCACTACTGGTGCTCACTCGCGACGGTGAAGTCATCGCCCGTGCCACGCGCACTACGGGGCAGGTACATGCACGCGATAAGCGATCAATGGATTAACGGTGCCCAATCTAGCAGGCGCTCACCAAAATATGCGGTGGGATCTGGGCAACCACTGGGACTGTGGGGATCCGTACCAGAGTGAATGCACCGCTGACGGCGCGACGTCCCGCGCTGTCGTGCGGAATGATCGACGGGGCGCCAAGGCGCCAATCTTGAATCTCACCATCGCTGATCCCAAGGCTGCACTTTCAGCCTTGCCTTCGGAGACGGTCAACCGAGCATGTGCTCAGAATCACCCAGATCGCTCGCTACTGCGCACGGAAAGTCATGTGGTTTGCCACATGTAAATAGTCGGCCGGGCACAAAGGGGTTCGGCCTGGTGGGCGAGAGTTTAGAAGACGCCGAATAACATCACAGGTCTCCATTTACACCCACGTACTCGGTTCCGGCCTGCGCTGGCAAATACCTTAGTCACTTTCACGCACTTCTACGCATACGCTACGTCTTGAATCTGGTTCAGACTATACGATGCAAGCCTTTTGATGGGTGCTTTCGCAAAGCCGAACCCCCAAAGTCCCGCCCACAAATACAGACACAGTGGGCTTCTCGCAAACGAAAGAGGCTCGAGTGCGTTCGGCAAGAAGACTCCACACCGCGGCGGACGTTCCAGATCAGAAAAGCACCGAGAACTTCATGACCCGTTGGTCGGCACCGGCAGTTCCACCTGCGGTCCTGTTCCCACCCACAACCCCGGGAATCTCAGTAAAACGCGTGGTTTTGGTTGGACATGAATGGTTTTGCCCTCAGGGCACGAGCGCAGCGGTTGTGGCCCGGGGGGTTTCTGAACGTGGGACTGTGTCCGTTGCGGTCACGACCTCGAACACACATCTCCAGCCCGTCTCTCCGATCCATCGGACTTTGTGGATCTTTGTCGACGCGTCTTGATCGACATCATCTCTCCCCCTCCATTCATGCGGCTCTTGGACGTTGAAACGTCGAACGGTGGAATCCCCCCTCCTAGGTGGGCTTCACGTGTCAGGTAAGTCCAGAGCCTTTCACCCTGCCTACGACTTGGAAAGTTAACCGATTGTCGTCATAGTTTCGAGACCCACCTGCTGGCAGACTGTGGCGTCCAACCAACCCCGCCCAAAGTTCACGTTGCGACGGGACGTGAGATAGGTGCCTGGAGTTGGTAGTCCTATTACAGCGAAGACGATGAAATCGGGTCTTGGTGGCGGATTCTGACGTTGGATAGCCGCCTCTGCCTGTGCACCCTCCACAAGACCCGCGCGATCAATCCGGCTGCTCCTGCCTGTCGGCGAAAACTGCAATATAACAGCGAGGCCATCCAGAACCCCGTCGTCTCTCCCCTCTCCCCGTTGGCCCCGTGCGCTCGTTTCCCCCCTTAGGGTATTTACCAGCTTATGTCGCAAACGGGATGTTGCGTGACTGACTGCTCGGCCATTTGATGATCTGTTCCGTTAGCCGCGCGTGTCCAGAGCCCTGATGTACCCAGCCACCAAGGCGTACGCTCTATCATTGGCCATCGCCGTCCTCACTTTCCTATCTCCGGCCGAGGCGGACTCTGCTACTTGTCAGCCCGGATGGGAATGGGTACTATCTTCCCACTCTCTCACATCGACACGTGCTCACCGCCTCACGTTACCACACCCAGTCGTACAACTCGAAAGGGCAGAACTCCTGTCAGATCGCAGGATCACTGCAAGCGATTTGTATGGGGTATGGTGAGTTTGCATCCTATTCGTGAGTCCACGAACTGACCTGCAACTGTTGATCATCGGTAGCTGGCTACGTGTTCCTGCCACTTGCACCAGAGACCATGTACCCGCCACCTACGCCGGACGATGAGCAGGGGAAGAAATGCGGTTGCAATACGATTCTCTACAGTCTGGTTATGGCTTGTACAGCATGCCAAAACGGGACTCTTGACCCGTGAGCAACCCTCTTCCCCGTATAAATCCACGCGTTGATCTGACTGTTCTGTCCAGGTGGTCACTCTGGAAAAAGGGCTGCGGCAGTGTTCATGTGGCAGAGTGGGTATCCTGGCGCATTCACCTTCCGGCAAAAATCTTACGCTTTCTCGTTAGGTATCCCTTCGATATCCCGCTTGGTGCTGCGGTGCCCCATTGGGCGTATCTGAATTATACAGTACGGAAAGACCGCCTGAGTGCACATTCGTTGTCCGCTGACCGGATATTATAGGAAGGGGGTTTGTTTGATCCGGTCCTCGCAAAAGGGGCTGGAAGAGATCCGGAAGCGATCCCGAAAGTCCCATCGACTGTCTCCCTCCCGAGTTCTACCACCCAAACAACTCCAACTCCAACCACCCCACCATCATCCTCAATTTCAAGCACCCCGTCAGTCGGGTCCGGCGCGGAAGGCAGATCCAAGCCGAACCTCGGGACCATAGTTGGGGGTACCTCTCATCCTCTCCATTCGTAACTTGGGCTGAATACAGTTCCGTAGCTGCGGTCGGAGGCGCTGTCGTACTCGCCTTCTTAGCGGTTCTTGCATTTGTCTTCCTCAAGCGACGAAGAGGGTGGCGGGGTCGGGTGGGCGTCCTGGGCTCTAACCAAAAGGAGGAGTATAGGACCGAGGCGACGGTGCGAGAATTCGAACAAAAAAGATTGTACGATCCCTCGGACCCCTCCACATATCCCACTGTTCGGGTTGAGGACAGCCCCTCTTGGGACAATACCCCTGCCTCCCTGCACTGGCCCGGGAGGTACAACGGTGCGGCAGAGCTCTGAGGGTCGCCCTGGGGGATTTCCCACGTTGGAGATCTCGCCGAGTTGCGAGATGATTCATTGGCGTACAGAAATACATTCTGGGATCTGTTTTGAGACAGGAAGTACGTCGGTGGCGGGGGGCGCTATTATATACGGATAGATGGATGTTCCTCTACACGCGGAACAGTACGACTGGTATGGTACATTTCGACAAGGCCCGAGGGTCAACTGTCTACTAGTTCCAGTATCAGCTCGCCTACGAACCCTTCCATCTTCGCAATCAATTCCTCTGCTGGCTCTGCGCACCCTCCCCGGATCCGGACGGTTTCTACCCTATGGCCAGCTGCTTCCCGCTCCCTTAGAACTTCTGCCAATTCATCGAGCGGTAGAGCTGCGTTGGAAGTTGTCTGTAGTTCCAGAAGTGTGGGGAGAGGGACGACAAGGGCACCGCTGACCCTGTGACGGTATGGCAGCATCAGCGCGGAATACATATCGGTGCAGTCCACCAGCTCAAGGCTCTCTAGGCTCTCGAACTGGTCTATTGGGATCTCTCCGAGGGGTGGGTCATCCGCCTCCATAACCAACTGTCTCGTCCACCTAAAGGAGATCGGCGTATCCCGGGAGAGCCAGGCGAAAGGTGAAACGCCGTCGGGGAAGTAGCTTGGTACTGCGGTGATCCTGAGGTAACCCGTTTCCGAGGTGAAAATACACAATCGAGTGTTTCTCCGGGTGGTGTATCTCACCCCAGTCGGCTCGGCGAGTAAAGGGAAGTGACCTGCATGAGGGGGTAAGATGCTGGCGAGGTCACTTTTTGGGGAGTCGGTTACGGGGACCACGCGTAGACTCAGCCAGTGCAGCTCTGGAGCGATGAGGCAAGACGTTAAACTAAACGTCCCTCCGGAGTTGGACCAGGTGAGTTCGCGTAGCTTGTTGAGGGTCACGACCGTCGTCTGCTCAGCGCTTGAAACAGAGTGAACTTGAAGGCGGATATCCATAACCTCGAGTGACGGGGACGACGTTAAAAGGGTCAACAAATCTCCGACCGTGGCCCTCGAACTTCTGTCAGACCACGTGAGGGAGGTTAGGTTTGGGAGATGAAACTTGATGATTGGGGTTGGTGAGATCGAGTCGAATGAAAGGTTCCGTAGGGAGGGCACTTGTCCGGCAAGGAAGTTGTGGGGGAAAGTAACCGCGCCCACGGTTCTCCGTACCAAGCTTCGATTAGGTATTCCGTCGAACTTTAGATCTTGAAGGAGGGGAGCCGGGAGACACAACCGTCGGATGATCATCTCGATTTGTACCTCGTCTCCCTGGATATATAAGGATTTCATCCTGTCAAACCATGGTATGCAACTTGTAAAGAGGTCTTCGGGTTCAAATGTCCAGGCTTCGAATGAGACGCGGGTGGGTTTGAACAAGACATCGATGGGTAACGCCCCGGATCGTGTGAGATGGGTGAGGACGCGGTCGGTGTCCCGAAATACGACTTCAGTCCAGAGCGATGGGGCGGACGAGAGGGCAGAGCGCCATCGATGACAGACGTGGGTCGCGGAAATGAGATCCTTTTCGCCACTGCGGAACTCCAGTGCTCTCGCGAGGACCTCGGGTGGGAGGCGATTGACGGGCGCGGTTTGATTCAACGCCAAGCGGATCGTGACCAAGATCCGTATAACATCTCGTTCGAGAGCGACAACCTTTCTCGCTGGGTTCAGATACCACGCAAACTCCAGACGCCTGTGTTCCGTACCTTCCCTGCAGGCAGATCGAACAGGGCCCTAGACGCTTAGTTAGTTGTGTTTTATTGCATTTGACGCGAAGTAATCCATACCTTCGGGCGGGACCGTCCGCCATCACCGACTTTGTGAGCACAGACACGAGTTGTTCAATGCTGGGGTCGCTTTCCGGGTGTTCCGCCATCGGAGTGTGGCGATAAGGGTGCGGGGAACGCCGGCCCGCCGAACCGCGTCCAAGTCGGGGTGTGAGTTCCCGTGAATCGCAGGCTCGGGCGCCCTACGTCCGCTGCATAACCTGCCGCGTCTCCAGCCCAATTCCACCTCGCTGGGTGGTCAGTCGCGGAGAGAGCGCCAGGAATTCGCGGACGGCTTTGGGAAAAGGAGGGTCTTGCTTCGGAGGTCCATGTCGTCATCAAGATTGTAGTTCACGCTGGGTTTGGAAAGACTCTTGCCCATCCCTGATCACACGGGGGTATATAGCCCGCTGGATAGGTCTCGGGTTCTCCCCGCCTCTCCTCACCCAGTCCCCGCCATGAACGCGGACAGACCCTGGTGTGATGGCTGCCGGCGCGAGTTTCCGCTGAAGCGACTCAAGTGTTGTGGGGCGTGTCGGTAAGCCGTGCCCATTCTCCAATACCGCCACATAGCATCGGATTGACACGACAACAGAATTCCTACATACTGCGTCGGTCGCCCATTACCCATATACTACCCACTCATATCGGTCGTCCCCAGTCAGTGACGTGTCAAGCGGTGTCTTGGAAGAATGGACACAAAAAAATATGCCGGGAAATCGTTGTCGAGGGGGATCTGCTTAAGGGGTGGGCACAATCCTGGGACCATTTCCTTATATGGGCGACTGTCCGCGTGTTGGACCTCACCAACAAGCCAGAGAACTACCATAATCACTGGTATATTCTCTCGCTTGACCGAAAAAACCTCCGCTGACACTCGCGCTTTTCCAGTTTCGAGATACAACTAAGGAAGACCGGATCCAACGACCTTCGTCGCGCTTACGAGGTCGCCTTTGTATCCTAACTTAACTTCGGCCGTTGCGCTGATTCATATCGTGCAGGTTCTGGGTGGACGCGTTAAACCCTTGAACGTTGACGAGGAAGTCATTTTTGAATCCGACTCGGACGTTGACGAAGAACGCCCGAACAACCGGATTTACGCGGCCCTCCTCGTCATGGGGGAAGAGGGTGAACTCACTGATGCTACTGGACTCTGTTGGGAGTTAACGAAACTAACCCGCGATGCGCCTGAGGTATCCGAAGAGTGGGCAAAGCACTGCGTGGATGTGGTGAAGTGGGTCGTAGCGTATAGCAAGCCCCGGCGGGCTTTCAGGGACGCGGCCGCCGTAATGGAGATTCTGAGGCGCAGGGAATTTGAGCTTGGTTCCGTGGGCGTTATACGTCCGTAGTGACCGCCAACGATCCAATGGATGTCCTCTGTTGGAAGATGAAAAAGGGGTTAGTATCCAGTGGACGCACATTACGGGTCCCAAAGCCACATTGAATTACTTACGAGGATGAATGAAGCGCCGTGGTACACAAAACCAAAAACCTCTTTGAAGTCCGGATCGCCCCTTGTACTCCTGTGCTTATACAAGGATATGGTTGCGGGCTCCTCTCTTATCGCCACAAGGTCACCCCAACAACAGAAGATGAGTGTGAGGTGGCCACCGGAGAGGTGTCTGAAAAACAGCAGGAACCCGGCCCCATCAACTGAGACCATTTACATCAACATAACGAGAGGAACTGGGAAGGTCGAGAAAGAACTCACACAAAATGTGCGAGCGAGACGCCCCGATCGAAGTGGAATTTAACTTCGTGAACCGAGCGATTGTCAGCCGGAACAGCGGTTCGTCCGACTCCCCTTCTGTGTTGACGATTCCTGCGACGTTCAGGGGATCTGTATAGCGAAAGGTTGGTTGGATGGTGAAGTCCGTTGGGAAGATCTCGTCTGTGTCGTTATCGATGACCGACACGGGAACGCCCGAGTTCGTCAACCGGATCTGCATTCCGTGGTTAGTTCGAGGCAAGGGGGGGAGGAAACAAAGGTGTACCCTCCAGGGAGCGTCTGGTCTATCTGGTCTCACCAATCTCCCCGTGGGGAGCGGAAAGCTCGACAGTGATTCGCCCAGCGCGATGTTGAACCTCTCTATGTCCAAGATCTCTGGAATTATGTGGGCGGTTGGAACCTGTTGCACAGGACCACGATTTAGCGTAGTTTCTGGCCATATAATTTGGGAGTGGCAGCTCACTACCGCTGGTAACAGGAGGTTGGTCGACGATAATTCATGGTACTCCTTGTGGCTCAGAATAGTGGGTTCCCTAGGTTCGACGAGGTGGCTCGCCATTTCGGAAGCGCAGCTTTCGGGGTTCCTTTTAACGGAGTCCCCTGAAGTAAGGGGGGGTAACCGGTGACGAGAGTCGGTTTAAGTACCCCGGCTGAAATGACTGAGTCTCTCCGTATCAACGTTAAGAACGTTCCAGGGATGCGGCAAGATCTTCTCCTTCTGTTTTCCCCCTGAGTTAACATTTTCAGCGGCTCTCGTAACCTACGTGGACGCGTACATACGTTTTGAACCCATCTCCTCGAAGAGCGACAGTTCCAGTATTTAGGTAGTGAGTGGAGCGAGCTTTGGTTGGGCTTGGTAGACGTGGAACGTGGGTGTCCGGGCGAGGAGGTTGGATTACGAGCTGGGTATGGACCATGTTCCGCCGGTGAACGGGATTTGGCCGCCGATGCGCAGCATTGCGATCCGAGTGAAAACGTTGTGTCGCTTCCCTCGTGGAGTGGGACTAGAAAGCGTCACCTTTATGACGGAGATTTGCCCCGGACCTAGTATCAGGTATCCCCCGACGGTGCTGCCACCCAGACGTGGGAGCTGCCAGCTTAACTGTCACCTGCCATGGGGACAAGTTCAAGACTTACGCGTACAGGTAATGATTAACCAACGTTGAACTGGGCAAGAGGGATACCAGAACCGTGGTAGATTTGAGAGCAAGCTTAGACACGAAAGTGTGCTCCCGCGTCATCTGGCAACCGGCAATTCGCACGGGCCGACTCCCGAGGGAGCTGTCCGGGCCCCCCGTTATATCCGGTCCGTCGCACCTCTACACAACCACCACGTCTTCCGTTTCACGAAGAGATTGTGGCCGGAGGAGGAAGGTTCCTTACCTCTCTATTGTTTTCGTATTGCGACACGCAATGTTTGCTGTCGATTTCCGTCCAACCCATGCACCCCTTCGGGCCCAGGTGGCAGCCGTCAGTTTTCCCGGTGAGCACCACTGTGGGCACATCCCGCAAGTAACGTCAGTTCCCACAGTGCGGGTGAACCCTTCACTTCCTGTTCCTCGTCGCTCGTACGAGCTCACCGCCTTGCTCGCGTTCTAGACTATCCTTCCATTCCATCACGCCGGCGTTTGGGCCTAAGGCAGCAAGTCCGTAGTGCAAAGTAGTCATCGGCAGCCACAGGCCTTAGATCTTCAGGACTCCCATAGTAGAACGCACGTCGATGCGATCACACCCCACAACCACACCCAGAGAATCACTCGGAGGTTGGATTCCAGTTTGGCGTCTCCGACCACGGTGAAAAATCCAAACGAGCCGGGGGATCCCGTTGTTGGGCGGACTCTGCCCCGTTACTTCCTCTTTGCGCAATGGTCAGAAGCGAAGCGTGAGGGGGCCTATGTGCCGCGTTCGGGGAGGGCAGACCGTATCGGGCGTAACTCGGAAGGCTGGATACTCTGGTGTTTCTACCACTATGGCAAAAACTCTATCGGTCCGGTCATGCCCATACACTTTGCATACCCCTCAAATAATATCTCAAACCTCTTCCTCCTGTTCGGCGGAACATACAACGTCCCTTCTATCTCGCCTTCCCTGCTTACCCACGCCCCATTAACGAACTTCGGGTTCGGCACCGTGACCTTTACAAAGGGATAAGATCGGGGTTGACCGGTATGAAACCTAGTCTTCCCAGGGTGTCCGAAATGTGGGCTTCTCCAATCCAATCTGTGAACGTGGGATCGTCTCAGCTGCGGTTCGTACCAAGGTAACCCAAGTCCCACCTCCGGGTTATATTCATGACCAAGCGACCCTCCTTGGGGGGGCGCTGACTGCTCTTGTTCCATGCGATTCGTGACTGCATCCTGGCGAAATCCGCGGCCATGTCTTCGACCAACCGGGGATCCTTCAACTTCCCTAGCGACTTGCGTATTTCTGTGGCACAGCTCAAAACGTCGTCGCGAGGGTCGCCTCCATTCGAGAGTTGTAGTCCTACGGAGAGATAAATGAACGCGTTAACCGCCGCGTTGAGCGGGTATATGCCCATTCCGCGGTGCTAGGAGAAGTGAGTCGAATTGCACCAGGGGCTGGATAGACGTACATCAACCACATACGAAATGGTGTCGATGGGCTTCGACTCCGGTCCGAGCTCCGACAAACACCGTGCAAGCAATCCCGTCACTATATCCATCCTCGTTACTCTTGAGTGTTCGATCCCCCCCGTCACGGAAGTGTGGGTCTCGGTAAGTTGCGTAGCTGTCAATCTGAATGCAACGAACTCCATCCCTTCTCTCTTGTGCTGTTTCCATGGAGGCGGGGACGGCGAGTCGAAGCGATCGCATAGTGCTGAGGGAACCTTCAATGATTCCGCGAACTTGATCGCTTCTGGTTCGTAGTAAGGCGGAGGATCGATCGGCCCGAGGCCTTGGTACAGCTGAGAGAGATGCCTGAAGAACAGTAGGAACCCATATCCATCAACTGTGGCCACCTTCGTCAACACAACGAGAGGAACATGGAAGATCGAGAGAGAACGCACACAACACATGCGAGTGGGACGTTCCAATCGAAGTGGAATTTAACCTCGCGAACCGAGTGATTGTCAGTCGGAACAACGGTTCGTCAGACTGCCCTTCTGTATTGACAATTTCTATCACGTTTAGGGGGTCTGTATAACGAAAGGCTGGTTGGATGGTGAAGTCCGTTGGGAAGATCTCGTCTGTGTCGTTATCGATGACCGACACGGGAACGCCCGAGTTCGTCAACCGGATCTGCATTCCGTGGTTAGTTCGAGGCAAGGGGGGGAAACAAAGGTGTACCATCCAGGGAGCGTCTGGTGTACCCGGTCTCACCAGTCTCCCCGCGGGGAGCGGAAAGCTCGACAGTGCCTCGCCCAACACGATGTTGAATCTCTCGATATCCAGGATCTCTGGAATTATGTGGGCGGTTGGAACCTATTGCACAAAACAGAATGTAGCGCAGTCTCTGGCCATATCATTTGGGAGTGGCAGCTCACAACCGATGATAGCTGGAGGTTGCTGGACGATAGTTCATGGTACTCCTTGTGGCTCAGAACAGTTGGTTCCCTAGGTTTGATGAGGTAGCTCGCCATTTCTGAAGCGCGGCTTTCGGGGTTCATTGTAACGGAGTCCTGTGAAGTAAGGGGATACCCGGTAACGAGAGTCGATTTAAGTACCCCGGCTGAAACGGCTGGGCCTTATGTCGGGCCACCAAAAATTGGCAGACCATTCGATTTTTCGGTTGAATTCAAACCATAATTGAACCAGAATCGGACCGGAATCCAATAAAAATCTCGAGCTGGCCGAGAATTCGGCAGAGCTCAATTCATTGTAATCTTCCCGAACTTTTCCCGACATACCATTGCACGCACTGCTGCGCATCGGGCGCCAAATCCTGTTCATCGGCGGAACATGGTCCATATCCGTAGCCGATACCCAGCTCGTGATCCAACCCTTGCCCGGACACCCACGTCGAGAGCACTGGAGCTTCGGAGTGGCGAGAAGGATCTCATTTCCGCCACCCGTCTGTCATCGATGGCGCTCTGCCCTCATCCGCTCCATCTCTCTGGACTGAAGTTGTGTTTCGGGACACTGACCGTGTTCTCACATCGAGATCAACAACTCCGTGACGAAGATGGACGTGGTGGTGGGATCGCTTGTACGGTGTTCGCCGGAGGTTGAATCGGAATCTGGCCCCGTCGGTACCATTTCGTATGTGGTCAGTGTGCCTGCATTCGTTGCCCCTCGTCCAATTCAACTCACTGCTCCTGGAACCGCGGACCCGCTCAATATACCCGCTCAATGCGGCGGTTGACGCGATTGTGTTGCTCTCCGTATGGTAACTTTAGAGGGGAACGGCGACATTTTGACCTGTGCCACAGAAATACTAGTAGGTCGTCAGTGAAGTTGGAGAATTGCGCGTTGATCGAAGGCATGGCCCCCGATCTCACCAAGATACAGTCGCAGGCCGCATGAAACAGGATATTGAGACCACGTGGGTGGAGATGGAGTTCAATCAATGTGTCTGGAATTCTGGCTAATCTACTGGCAAGGAGGGGACTTTGGAGGGTTATGACGGGATATGGACACGGTCCCCAGCTTTGCCACTTGCCGGCCATATATAACCTTATCCATTTTTCGGTGGACCCGGGACGAGTCTTGGGACTACAAAATTCGACATACTCGATTCGGGTAACTTATCACTGTTTTGCTCTTGCCAGCTGGTAGCCGGGTTCGTAAATCGTCTCCAATTTTTTGTGTTCGTTACCCGGAAACTCGGAGGATGCAACCGAAGCACTGCCGCGGCGAAAACGGATTAAGGATAAGTACTGTATCGAAGGAGAAAAGTTCGGTATGGTGCCCCGTGGAATTTTACATGCCGACGACTCGAACCAGGTGATTAGTAGCGATGCAAAAACGGGGGAACGGAACGGGAGAAGGCGGGTGATAGGGTAAAACCTGTACGTATGGGACAATTACTCTGGGACCGTGGCCGACAGAACGAGTCCATCTACACTGTTGCTCAATCGATAATATCAAGGGAGAATCAAATCCCGAACTCACCCCATTCTTCATCATCAGAACAGGAAGCGACACTCCTGGTCGGGACGCTGGGTGGCATGGGCTCACCCCATTCAACCGCTGCTTTCCCGAGGTGCGTCACAACCTCCCCAACCTTCGGCCGTGATTCTATCTCACCACTCCAGCAGTGTTCGGTGAAACCCCACAGTGAGTCGGAAAACCCGATAGCATAGGCATCCTCTAGTTTGGCTGGGCGTCCCCCAAGAGGCACATGATATGCCAGTGCCAAAACATTAATACCAGCGAATGGGTCTCTACCCGTGAGGACCCAGAGAAAGTGTGTATCAAAATGGCTGGTACCCGCGATCCCGCCCGCATACCTGGAAGATGACCAGTCCAAACGCATAGATGTCCGCCTCCAGAGTGGCCTTTGCTTCTTTCATACCATAATCCTCGGGCAGGAAAAGTTCCGGTGACATGAACGGCACCGTGCCACCCGCTCTTCTTGCACTGCATAACGACTCCTGGCCAGGGTCGAGGACTGTGGTGATAAAACCGAAGTTTGAAAGACAGGCACGGGGAGGCACGTCGTTGGGCGCGAGGATATTATCCTGTGGGGTGTCAAAAAGCGATCGGTCGCAGGATGACGAGACGCCTACCCCTTTCAGGTGCCCGTGTGCGAAACCGGAACCATGGAGATACTCCAGACCCTGGGCCGCCCCATGCAACTGTTATCGCATTTTAGTGATGAAAGCGGTGGGAGAAGCGAGGTCACGCACCAGAGCCAGTCTGTTGACGTGGTGAACTTCAATGTAGTGCATGATGGTCCGGTCCATCCACTCCGACAGTGATAAATTGAGCGTTTTTCGTGTCCTCCTCCACCGCAAAAAGGTTCAAGATGTTTGGGTGGGACAGGGTGCTTCAGAGGACGACTTCCCTGTAAAATCGCTGGAGAAGAACCGTTGAGACCGTGCGACAGGTAGGCGTGAATATACCGTTAATCCTCACCATTCTTATATTCTGGATTTGCTCCAGCCTCCTCTCTCTGGGAGTCTGCCAGGAATGCTGGCAATGGCCCTGGAAAGTCCTCCACCCCTAAAGCCTGGCGATCGTCGCCACGGCGTGTTGTCCTCTGTATATTTGGGGCCCGACCCACCCGGGTCTGTCGAAGGCGAGCGCCCCCTCTGGAACCTCCATCTTTCCTGTCATCCTCATCCGATCCGGCAGCATTTTGTGGTGCTCAGCAAGTCTCCTCATCGTGACGAGGAAAGTGCTTTTCTCAGCGGGTTTGAGGTTGAGTTTTGCGACACCCTGACAAGTCCGTCTGAGGCGGCGGAAGGGGGTGAATGCAGAGGGCGACTTACGTTGTCCAGAATATTGATACAGGATTCGGCCTCATTGCGTTCTGAACGTGAGATAAAATCACGACCTGCCTCATCGGCCACAATCTCAGCCAAAGCCTGGACAGCTTCTGCTTTGTCGGTTTTGTTGATAACGTATGAAGGGGTTCTCTGGACAAAAATATATCTAAGGACTCCATTTACCACCGATCACCAGTG
>Ga0307509_10001413_pt1 | contig 40503 bp, 40 predicted proteins | sample 10_EM_MG_FD_202245 | JGI IMG/M metagenome (GOLD analysis project Ga0307509, IMG submission 202245) | Populus trichocarpa ectomycorrhiza microbial communities from riparian zone in the Pacific Northwest, United States - 10_EM | ecosystem: Host-associated > Plants > Roots > Unclassified | place...
CCTACAACAACGGCGTGAAGATCGTGCCGTCCTACCTGCTCAAGCCGGTCAGCGTCGACCTGTCGAACTGGAAGCCCATCCTCATCGACAGTGGCTACTACAAGGAATCGCAGATCAAGTGAGGGCGGATCGGGCCGCTGGGGTACTGTGCTGCGCTCATGTCCCCCGGCCCGGGCTTCGCCCGAGCCTCATCCTTTACTTCGCTCCGCACAGCACCCCACCGGCCCGATCTGCCACCGCTGCGGTGACTCGAGTTCGCACACCACTGTCGGTGGAGGCCAAGGGAGTCGGCCACCCGATGTCCTTGGTACGCTCCGACCTCAACAACAAAGAGACCGCACCGACATGACCTTGCTAGAGATGCGCAGCATCACCAAGCGATTCCATGGCGTGACCGCGCTGAGCGACGTGAACCTTGCCGTGCGTGCCGGCGAGATCCACGCCGTCGTCGGCGAGAACGGCGCCGGCAAGTCGACGCTGATGAAGGTGCTCAGCGGCGTCTACCCGCACGGCGATTACGAGGGGACGATCCACTTCGAGGGCAGCGAGCGCCGCTTCGGCGGCATCCACGACAGCGAGCGTGCCGGCATCATCATCATCCACCAGGAACTCGCGCTGGTGCCGCTGCTGTCGATCGCCGAGAACATCTTTCTCGGCAACGAGACAGCGCGCGGCGGCGTGATCGACTGGTTCGCGGCGTTCGCCAAGACGCAGGCGCTGCTGCGCAAGGTCGGCCTGAACGAACGGCCGAGCACGCTGATCACCGACATCGGCGTCGGCAAGCAGCAGCTGGTCGAGATCGCGAAGGCGCTGTCGAAAGAGGTCAAGCTCCTGATCCTGGACGAGCCGACCGCGAGCCTGAACGAGACCGACAGCGATGCGCTGCTCGCGCTGCTGCTGGGGCTCAAGGCGCAGGGCATCGCCTGCATCCTGATCTCGCACAAGCTCAACGAGATCGCGAAGGTGGCCGACAGCATCACGGTGATCCGCGACGGCAGCACGGTGCGCAGCTTCGACTGCCGCACCGAGTCGATCAGCGAAGACCAGGTGATCCAGGCGATGGTGGGCCGCGAAATGGCCGACCGCTACCCGAAGCGCACGCCCGACATCGGCGACACCGTGTTCGAGGTCAGCGACTGGCGCGTGCACCACCCCGAGCACGCCGACCGGCTCGTGGTCAACGGCGTGAACCTGCACGCCAAGCGCGGCGAGATCGTCGGCATCGCCGGGCTGATGGGCGCCGGGCGCACCGAGCTGGCGATGAGCGTGTTCGGCCGCTCGTACGGCCGACGCATCAGCGGCGAGGTGAAGCTGCACGGCCGCGCGACCGACGTGAGCACGATAGAGAAAGCGATCGCAGCCGGCATCGCCTACGTCACCGAAGACCGCAAGGGCTACGGGCTGGTGCTGGACGACGACATCCAGCACAACGTCACGCTGGCCAACCTGGCCGGCGTGTCGAGCGGCGCCGTGATCGACGACGGCCGCGAGTTCAAGGTCGCGAGCGAGTACCGGCAGAAGCTGCGCATCCGCTGTTCGAGCGTGTTCCAGCAGGTCGTGAACCTGTCGGGCGGCAACCAGCAGAAGGTCGTGCTCGCGAAGTGGCTGTTCGCGAACCCCGAGGTGCTGATCCTCGACGAGCCGACACGCGGCATCGACGTCGGCGCCAAGTTCGAGATCTACACCTTGATGGCCGAACTCGCCGCGGCCGGCAAGTGCGTCGTGATGATTTCGTCGGAGATGCCCGAGCTGCTCGGCATGTGCGACCGCATCTATGTGATGAACGAAGGACGCTTTGTCGGCGAGTTCGCCGGCAGCGAGGCGTCGCAGGAGAAGATCATGCGTTCCATCGTCACCGCAGGGGCTGCCTGATGGCCGAGCCGACCACCACCACCGCACACCCGTACGCGGGCTTTCTGAAGAACAACCTGCGCGAGTACGGCATGCTGATGTCGCTCGTCGTCATCATGGCGTTGTTCCAGTACCTGACCGACGGCACGCTGCTGCAGCCGCTGAACCTGACCAACCTGGTGCTGCAGAACAGCTACATCGTCATCATGGCGCTGGGCATGCTGCTGGTCATCGTCGCCGGCCACATCGACCTGTCGGTGGGTTCGGTGGTCGGTTTCATCGGCGCGCTCGCGGCGGTGCTGATGGTGCAGTTCGACTGGCACTTCGTGCCGGCCACGCTGGTGTGCCTGCTCGCCGGCGCGGCGATCGGCGCGGCGCAGGGCTGGTTCGTCGCGTTCTTCCGCATCCCGTCCTTCATCGTCACGCTGGCCGGCATGCTGGTGTTCAAGGGACTGAGCCTGGCGCTGCTGCAAGGCCAGTCGGTCGGGCCGTTTCCGGCGTCGTTCCAGCTGCTCAGCTCGGGCTTCATCCCGGACTGGCTGAACGGCGAGACGCTGCGCACGACCTCGCTGATGGCCGGCATTCTCGTGGCCTTCGCGCTGATCTTCGCGAAGCTGCGCGAGCGTGCGAACCAGGCGCGTCACGACATGGAGTCCGAGCCCTATCCGTTCTTCATCGCGAAGAACCTCGTCTTCGTCGCGATCATCGTCGCATTCACCTGGAAGCTCGCGTCGTACAAGGGCCTGCCCAATGTGCTGATCATCATGACGCTGCTGATGCTGTTCTACGACTTCGTGACCACCCGCACCACCATCGGCCGGCGCATCTACGCGCTCGGTGGCAACGAGAAGGCGGCGCGGCTGTCGGGCATCAAGACGCAGTGGCTGTCGTTCTGGACCTTCGTGAACATGGGCGTGCTCGCCGCGGTGGCGGGGCTGGTGTTCGCCGCGCGGCTGAACACCGCGACGCCCAAGGCCGGCACCGGCTTCGAGCTCGACGTGATCGCGGCCTGCTTCATCGGCGGCGCGTCGGCCTCGGGCGGCGTCGGCAAGGTGCTGGGCGCGGTGATCGGCGCCTTCGTGATGGGCGTGATGAACAACGGCATGTCCATTTTGGGCATCGGCATCGACTACCAGCAGGTCATCAAGGGGCTGGTGCTGCTGGCCGCCGTCTTCGTCGACGTCTACAACAAGAGAAAGAGTTGATGGCACCCCCGGCTGCGGCGTACCACAGCCACCCCCCGAGGGGGTGCTCAGGCCGCTTGGGAGCGGCCCGGCGCTGGCCTGAGCGTTCGCCATGAACGCCGCCCATGGTCATCGAGACTACCGGCACCCGCCGGAGCGCAAGAGCATGCACGCGCGCATCGTGCGCGACCTGGGCATGCGCATCGTCGCCGGCGAGTTCAAGCCCGGCGACCGGCTGCCGGCCGAGGCCGCGCTGCTGGCCGACTACGAGGTCAGCCGGCCGGTGCTGCGCGAAGCCACGCGCGTGCTGGTGGCCAAGGGCCTGGTGCTGTCGCGCCAGCGCGCCGGCGCGACGGTGCGGCCGCGCAGCGAGTGGCATCTGCTCGACCCCGACGTGCTGTACTGGCTGATCCAGACCCAGCCGCCGCCCGACTTCGTCGAGACGCTGCTGGCGGTGCGCCGCGTGTTCGAACCGGCCGCCGCCGCGCTCGCGGCCAAGGTCGCGAGCGACGCCGAGCTGCAGGGCATCGCGTCGGCCTATGCGGGCATGGAGGCGGCGCGCAATGCCGACGAGATCCTCGAGCCCGACCTGGCCTTTCATCGGCGCATTGCCGAGGCGACCCACAACGACCTGCTGGCCTACATCGGCAACATGCTGTCGCTGGCGCTGCGCGAGTCGATCAAGCTCAGCAGCCTGCACCCCAACACGCACGCGCTGTCGCTGCCGCGGCACAAGGCCATCCTGACCGCGCTGCTGAACCGCGACCCGCTCGCGGCACAGCAGGCCACGCTGGTGCAGCTGAAGGAAACGCGCGAGGACCTGAGCGAGGTGCTCGATCCGGGCCACGGCCTGATCTGAATTCGCGTCAGCCGGCGAACAGCGACGCGGGCACGCCCGGCTCGCCCAGCTCGATCGCGAACACGCCGCCGGCCAGCGGCTGCGCGGCGAGTTGCTCGGCCGACAGGCCGGAACGCGCGCTCGTGATGTAGAGCGTGCGCAGCTCGGGCCCGCCAAACGCGCAGTTGGTGATGTGGGCTGTGGGCAGCGCGATGCGGCCGAGTTCCTGGGCGGTCACCGGGTCGTGGCAGCTCACGCACGCGCCGCCCCAGTGGGCGAGCCACAGCCGCCCGGCAGCGTCGGTCGTCATGCCGTCGGGCACACCGTCGCCGCGTGCGAAGCGCAGCCACTCGCGCCGGTTCGTCAACGCGCCGGTGGCCGCGTCGAAATCGAAGGCGTGAACGCGGCCGTTGACGGTGTCGTTGAAGTACATCGCGCGTTCGTCGTGCGACCAGGTGGGGCCGTTGGTCACCGCGAAGCCCATCGCGTGACGCTCGCAGCGGCCATCGGCCGCGTAGCTGTACAGCGCACCGGTTGGCGCTTCGCACGCGAAGTCCATCGTGCCGCCCCAGAAGCGGCCGCGGCGGTCGCACTTGCCGTCGTTGAAGCGGTTGCCGGGCGGCTCGGCTTCGGGCCGATGCAGGTAGCGCGGCGCGGCGCGGGGCGCGTCGGGGTCGAACAGCGCAAAGCCGCGTCGCAGCGTGACGATCAGACCGGGGCCGTTCGCACGCTCGGCCACGGCCGAGATCTCCTCGTCGAAGGACCATTCGCCGCGCGCGCCGTCGGCCGGGCGGTAGCGGTACAGGCGGCGCTCGAGGATGTCGACCCACCACAGCGATTGCGTGCGTGGCGACCAGCAGGTGCCTTCGCCGAGCGTGGCGCCGGCGTCCCAGACGCAGCGCAGGTCGCCGCGCAGCGTCGGCATCAAGAGGGGTGGTGTGGCGCTCAAAGCGGTCCTTTCGTGGTCTGCGGTGGCGGCCCCGTATTCTGCTCGCGCAGCTTGTCTTTCTTGCTCTTTCGCAGGCCCTTGATGCCGCCGGTGGCTGCGGCCGGCGTCACCAGGGTCAGCGGCTCGAAGCCGGGGATATGCTCGCGCGGCAGGCGCGCACCCTGGCGCTTCTCGATCAGGCGGAAGTGCGCTTCGGTGCCGGCGACATCGGCCGCGATGAAGCTGACGGCGAGGCCCGCCGCGCCCGCGCGCCCGGTGCGGCCGATGCGGTGCAGGTGATCGACCGCCGAGCGCGGCAGGTCGTAGTTGACCACCACCGGCAGCTGTGCGATGTCGATGCCGCGCGCGGCCACGTCGGTCGCGACGACGACCTGCAGGCGGTCGCTCTTGAAGTCGGCCAGCACCTGCGTGCGCGCGCCCTGGCTCATGTCGCCGTTGAACGCGCGCGCAGCGATGTCCAGCCCGCGCAGCTTGCTGGCGACATGCGTGCTCGCGTACTGCGTGGCGACGAACACCAGCACGCGCGACCAGCCGCCTTGCACGATCAGGTGGCGCAGCAGCTGGGTGCGGCGTGCCGACTCGACGACGATGGCGTGCTGTTCGATCGCGGGCTGCGTGTCGGCGTCGGCCTGCGCGGCGACGCGCAGCGGATCGTGCAGTAAGCCTGTGGCCAGTGCCTGCACCGCGGGCGGGAAGGTGGCCGAGAACAGCAGGTTCTGGCGCCGCTTCGGGCACAGCGCGAGGATGCGTTTGAGCTCGTCGGCAAAGCCGTCGTCGAGCAGGCGGTCGGCCTCGTCCAGCACCAGCGTGGCCACGTCGCCGAGCCTGAGCGCGTTGTGGTCGATCAGCGCGAGCAGGCGGCCCGGGGTCGCGACGACGACGTCGGCGCCGCCACGCAAGCCCATCATCTGCGGGTTGATCGAAACACCCCCGAACGCGACCGCGATCTTGGGTGGCGCGTCGAGATGCGTGGCCAGGCGGTGCAGCACGTCGCCCACTTGAGCCGCGAGTTCGCGCGTCGGCACCAGGATGAGCGCGCGCGTCTTGCGCGGCGCCTCAGTGTTGAGTCGCTGCAGCAGCGGCAGGGCGTAGGCCGCGGTCTTGCCGGAGCCGGTCTGCGCCGAGCCCAGCACGTCGCGGCCGGCCAAGACCGCAGGAATGGCGGCCGCCTGAATCGGCGTGGGGTCGAGGTAGCCAAGGTCGGCCGCCGCGCGGGCCAGTGCGGGGGCCAGCCCGAGCGAGGCGAAGGGCATGTTCGTTCCAGGGGGTGGCAGTCGGCGAGAGGGTACTCGGGTTTCGGGTCCGCTCAGGCCGATCTGGCGGGGCAGCGACTCTTCAGCAGGTCCAAGCCGACCGCGACCGAGGCCATCACCAGCGTCGGCATCACGGCCCCCTGGTTGGCGACGAGGATCGCGAGGGTCTGCAGCGCCAGGGCGCGCAGCGTCAGGTCGATGCGTGCACCCAGTCGGCGCAGCGGTGCCATGAGCATGATGAAGGCTCCGGTGTCCTAAGGGGCCGCGGCAAGAACGGTCGCGCGGTGCGGGTCGGGCGCCGTCAGGCAACCCATGCCGACGAGCGCGGCTTCGACCGCGTCGTCCAGCGGCGTGTGCGGCTCGCGCCCCAGGGTCGCGACCAGCTTGGCGTTGCTCATGCGGACCGGCGTGCGCCACAGGTAGCGCATCTCGCGCATCTCGCGGAAGGTCGTGACGACGGGCGAGGCCAGCGTCAGCAACCACCACGGGAAGGCGTTGACGCGCACCTCGGTGCCGCTGCGCCGCCGCACCACACGCCGGATCGCGTCGCTCATCTGCGTGCCGTCCGCGTCCCAGTGGCCAGCCATGTGGAAGCTGGCGAACGCGTCCAGCCTGTCGCGGTGGTTCAGCAGCTCCACCATCGTGCGTGCAACGTCGGGCAGGTAGGACCACTGGTGGCCGATGCCGCGCGCGCCCGGCACGCTCACCGCCGTCACCGGCACGCCGGGCTTGACCAGGCCTTGCGAGAACCAGTTGTTGCCGGCCTGCGGGCCGAAGAAGTCGCCAGCCCGCACGATCAGCACGCGGGCACCCTGGCGGCTGGCCTGCAGCAGGCGTTGCTCCAGCTCGACGCGGATCGCGCCCTTGCGCGTCACCGGGCGCTGCGGCGAGTCTTCGCTCAGCAGCGGGAAGGCGTCGGGGCCGTAGTTGTAGACCGTGCCGGGCAGCACGATGGTCGCGCCCTGGTCACGGGCCGCGGCGACGGTGTTGTCCAGCATCGGCAGCACCAGCGTCGACCACTGGCGGTAGCCGGGCGGGTTGACCGCGTGGACGATGACCGAGCAGCCTTGTGCCGCTCTGGCGACGTCCTGCCGATTCAGCGCGTCGCCGCGCAGCCAGGTGATGCCGTCGCGCTGCTCGACCGCCTGGGGGGCACCGCGCTTCAACGCGCGCACGGCCCAACCCGCATCGCGCAGCTGGCGTGCCAGCTCGCCGCCGATGCCGCCGGTTGCGCCCAGAACCAGAACCACGTTGTTGCCTGTGTTGTTGCGTGCCATGCGTCGCTCCATGCGTTGTCGATGGGTGAATTCTCGGCACGCCTGAGCTGATTGGGAATTGCCGGTCATCGACCAGCAGCTATACATTTATGCATGGCAACAAACATCGGCTGGGAGCTCTACCGCTCGTTCCTCGGCGTGCTGAAAGAGGGCTCGTTGTCGGGTGCGGCACGCGCGCTCGGCATCACCCAGCCGACCGTGGGCCGCCATGTCGCGGCGCTCGAGCAGGCCTTGGGCGTGCTGCTGTTCACCCGGACGCCCGGAGGCCTGATGCCCACCGAGCTGGCGCAGGTGCTGCGCGCCCACGCCGAGTCCATCGAGAGCACGGTCGCGTCGCTGGAGCGCACCGCGTCCAGCCAGGGCGAGGGCGTGCGCGGGGTGGTGCGGGTGTCGTGCAGCGACGTGGTCGGCGTCGAGGTCCTGCCACCCATCGTGGCGCGCCTGCGCGAAGCGCACCCCGACCTCAAGGTCGAGCTGGTGCTGACCAACCGGGTGCAGGACCTGCTGCGGCGCGAGGCCGACATCGCGGTGCGCATGGTGCGCCCGCGGCAGGAGCAACTGGTGGCGCGCCGCATCGGGCAGATCGAGCTCGGCCTGCACGCGCGCCGCGACTACCTGGCGCGTTGCGGTACGCCGCGCAACCTCGGCGAGTTGGCCGGCCATTCGATCATCGGCTACGACCAGGTCAGCGCCTTCGTTCGCAGCGCCGGCAAGTCGCTGCAGGGCTTCACGCGCGACAGCTTCTCGCTGCGCAGCGACAGCGACCTCGCACAACTCGCGCTGATCCGGGCGGGCGCGGGCATCGGCGTCTGCCAGGTTGCACTGGCCCGGCAGAACACCGAGTTGCAGCGCGTGCTCGCCCGGTCGTTCTCGTTGCCGCTCGAGACCTGGGTCACGATGCACGAAGACCTGCGCGCCATCCCACGCTGCCGCGCCACCTTCGACGCGCTGGTGCTGGGGCTGCAGCAGCACATGGAACGGGGGTAGGCCTCAAGCCGGCGGCTCGCGTACCGATACCCCGGAGATCGCCACCCACGAGTGCAGTACCCATCATGTCCCTGAGAAACATCTCGATCGGTCGGCGCTTGGCCGTCGTTCTCGGCCTGGTCCTCTTTCTTTCTGCGTTGAGCAGCCTCTTTGCCGTCACCAAGCTGCGCCAGCAGAGCGCGGACATGAACGTGATGCTCACGGACAACGTCCAGACCGAACGCGACCTGGCGGACTGGCTGCGCCACACCAATTCCGGCGTCCAGCGCGCCGCGGCCATCGCGAAGAGCAGCGACCTGGGCCTGATCGAGTATTTCGCGCCGGCCACCGCCGAGTCGATCCGCCTCACGACCGAGCTGCAAAAGCGCATCGAGCCGAAGATGGACACGGACGCCGAGAAGGCCTTGTTCGACAAGGCCGGCACGCTGCGCAAGGCCTACCTGGCCGCGCGTGAAGACGTGAGCAAGTTCAAGAAGGCCGGCGACGCGGCCGGCACCGCGGTGGCCTTCAACGAGCGTTTCGAGCCGACCTCCAAGGCCTACCTCGGGGCGGTCCAGGAGCTGGTCGACAACCAGCGTGCGCAGGTGGACGAGTCTGCCGCCCGCGCCAAGGCGATGAGCGAGCGCGCCGCGACCATGCTGATGGCCTGCACCGTGCTTTCGTTGGCGGCGGGCGTGGTGCTGGCGGTCTACCTGTCGCGCAGCATCACCCAGCCGCTGCGCCGCGCCGATGCGATGGCCCAGGCGATCGCACGCCTGGACCTGACCCGCGACGCCGACACCGACTACGCCGACGACGAAACCGGCAGGCTGCTGCGGTCCATCGAGACAATGCGCACGGCGCTGACCCAGTCGCTGACCGATGTACGCGGCGTGGCCGACGGCATCTCGACCGCCAGCTCGCAGATCGCGGTCGGCAACCAAGACTTGAGCTCGCGCACCGAACAGACCGCCGGCAACCTGCAGCAGACCGCCAGCTCGATGGAGCAGCTGACCGGCACCGTGCGGCAGAGCGCCGAGTCCGCGTCGCAGGCCAACCAGCTGGCGACGTCGGCGGCGCAGGTCGCGCAGCGCGGCGGCGCGGCGGTGTCGCAGGTCGTGACGACGATGGACGAGATCAACGCCTCGTCGAAGAAGATCTCCGACATCATCGGCGTGATCGACGGCATCGCGTTCCAGACCAACATCCTGGCGCTCAACGCCGCGGTCGAAGCGGCGCGCGCCGGCGAGCAAGGCCGCGGCTTTGCGGTCGTCGCCAGCGAAGTGCGGTCGCTGGCCCAGCGCAGCGCCGAGGCGGCCAAGGAAATCAAGGGCCTGATCGGCCAGAGCGTCGACAAGGTCGAGGCCGGCACCCGCCTGGTGACAGACGCCGGCACGACGATGAACGAGATCGTCGTCAGCGTGCAGCGCGTGACCGACATGATCGCCGAGATCTCCGCCGCTGCGCGCGAGCAGAGCCAGGGCATCGGAGAGGTCAACACCGCCGTCACCCAGCTCGACCAGATGACGCAGCAGAACGCCGCGCTGGTGGAAGAGTCGGCCGCCGCGGCTGAAAGCCTGAAGGAACAGGCGGTGCGCTTGAGCAGCGTGGTCGGCACGTTCAAGCTCAGTGCGGTCTAGCAATCCCTAACGACCCCGCGCGGGCCGACGCTCGCTCGTTCGTTCTGGGGATGTCGATCGACGAGTGCTGAAACTAATCTGGTGACCTCATGCATGCACGCGTTGCCACCGTCCGGTGGCCGCGTCCAGAGGAGGTCACATGCGTTCATCATCACCGTTCTCGAATCTGCCCAAGTTCGTCGCGCTGCTCTCCGTCGTGGCGGCGTGCGCCTACGTCCTGACCCAACCGGCGGCACCACCCGACACGACCGGGGCGCCTGTGGCGACGGTCGCGCTGCCGCCGCCCTCGAACTTTGTCGTGTCGGGCGGCCTGGTGACCGATACCGACCCGTCCGTGCCGGCGGCGTCCGAGGCGCTGAGCCACACGACGGCGAAGACCACCGTTCCGGAAGCCGTCAGCACCTTCTGACGCCGCAGTGCTGCGGCCGCGGCGCGGGTAGGATCGCATCGCCCTTGCCGATGACGACCTCATGACCCGCACCCGCCGCCGCCTCGCCATTGCCTGCGCAGTTCTGTTCGCGCTCGCGCTCGTCCTCTTCCTGGGCCTGCAACTGGCGGTTCGCCAGCTCCAGTCGCGCCTCGAGAGTGCGCTGGGCCCGCGGGCGAGCATCGGTGCCGTCCAAGCGGGCTGGACCGGCATCGAGCTGCTCGATGTGCGCATCAAGGCGGCGCCGGGCTGGCCGGCCGACGACGAGTTGCGCGCCGCGCGCCTGCGCGTCGTGCCCGACCTGCGCAGCCTCACGGGCGGCCCGTGGCGCATCGCCAGCGTTCACGTCGAGCAGGCCTACCTGTCGGTGCTGCGCAGCCGTGACGGCAAGATGCATCTGCTGCCCGCCTTGCTCGGCGATGCCCGCGCCGGGCAGACGCCGGCCGCGCGCTCGACGCCGGCCGCGTTGCCCGCCGTCGAGATCGGCAAGGTGACACTCGACCACGCCAGTCTCGCGTTGTTCGATGCCTCGGTGCGCCAGCCCGCGCTGGCAGTGCGTGTCGAACAGCTCGATGCCAGCGCCGGCCCCTTGATGCTGCCGACGCTGGACAAACCCATCCAGCTCGAACTGGCCGGCGTCTTCAAGGGGCCGCAGCGCGACGGCCGCATCGCGATCGATGGCCGCTTCACGCCGTCGACGCGAGACGCGACCGTGCACGCGCGCTTCACCGGCGTGGACCTGGTGGGCTTGCAGCCCTATTTGCTCAAGGTGTCGGAAGCCGGCATCCGACGCGGCACGGCGGACCTCGAGATGAATGCCACCGTGCAGGCCAACCAGCTGCACGCGCCCGGCAAACTGACACTGACGAACCTCGAACTCTCGAGCGACAGCCCGTTCGCCACGCTGGCCGGCGTGCCCCGAAAGGCCGTGCTCGCCGCGATGACCGAACACGGCCGGCTGGAGGCGAAGTTCGTGCTCGACGGGCGCCTGGACGATCCGTCGTTCTCGCTGAACGAGAACCTCGCGACCAAGATCGCCTCCGGCCTGGCCGAAGGCCTCGGCGTCAGCCTGTCGGGTGTGGTGAAGGGCCTGGGTGGCGTGGTGAAGGGCCTGTTCGGGCGCTGAAGCCTGGCCGCGGGCGCGGACGGGCCGCGTCCGTTCAGGTCGCCCCAGGCACCGGTGACGAGGTGCGCAGCGTGCGCGGCGCGTCGGGCTTGCTCGCGTTGCGCGCGACGCGCAGGGTCGTGCCGTCCACCACCACGTGCGTGCCCACGACCATGGACTGCGCGCGCTGGAACACCCGCGTGCTGCCGTCTTCCATGCGCACGCGGACGTCGAACACCGTTTCGCTGCGCGCGCGCTTCTCGACCTCGTTGCCGGCCAGGCCGCCGCCGATCGCGCCGAGCACCGTCATTGCGGTCTTGCCGTTGCCGCCGCCGACCTGGTGGCCGACCACGCCGCCCAGCACGCCACCCGCCACCACGCCCAGGCCGGTGCCTTGCCCCTTCTCCTGGACCGCCGTGACCGATTCGATCACGCCACACGTCGCGCACAGCGCGGCCGTCGACGTCGCGCTCGGTGCATTCCATTGGCCTTGCGACGGGGCGGGGGTGGCACCTGTCGCTGGTGCGGCGGGATGCGCCGGCTTGGCCGCGGCGACGGCCGTGCCCTGCGCCGCGGGCGCGGAGGCGATCAAGGGCACGGGCTGCCCGACGAGGGCGGGCGCCGACGCCGCGGCCGTGGGTGCATCGGACACCGAGCTCGGCGCGGGTGCCGCGGACCGCATGATCAACGCGCCGGCCAGCGCGGCCGTCACCAGACTGAGCAGGCCACCGCCTATCCACACCGCGCGCGGTACCGAGCTCATGGGGCTGGGAGCGAGGGAAACGACGTGGGGTTCTTGTGACATGGGGCTACTCCGAAGTGAACTCTTCGGCTTTTCAACGCGACGGCAGGGCTTGTGTTGACGCAGGAGTTGCCTGAGTTGTGTCAGGCTGTTTGCCGCGGTTCGCGGGCTCAGCGCCGGCGTGCGCGCCGCTCGCGCGGGCGGGGAACTTCGGGGACCACCGTTTGCACGGGTTCGCGGGCCGGTTCGAGGCTGGATTTCACGGGTCGGTTCAGGCGCAGCACGGTCCAGCCCTTGCGCCGTGCGGTGGACTCGAGCCGCGGGTCGGGGTCGACCACGATCGGCCGATGCACCGCGCTCAGCAAGGCGAGGTCGTTGATCGAGTCGGTGTAGAAGCTGGCCTCGCGCAGCAGATCGTCCGGATACCCCGAGTCGCGCAGCCAGCCGCGCAGCCGGTCGATCTTGCCGGAGCGCATGTTCAGCACCCCCGCAGTGCGCCCGCTGAACCGACCCTCGACCAACTCGAGCTCGGTGCAGATGTAGTGATCGACGCCCAGCTCGGCCGCCGTCAGTTCGCTGACGACGCGGTTCGTCGCCGTGGTCAGGACCAGGGTCTCGCCGAGTTCGCGGCGCCGCTGAAGCAGCGTCCTCGAATCGTCGGGAATGCGGGGCAGGATCCATTCCTGAAAGAAGCGCTCGCGCAGCGGCAGCAACTCGGCCGGCGCGTACCCGGTCAGGGTTCGCGCATAGAAATCGCAGTAGTCGAACGGTGGGACCGTGCCGGCGTCGTAGCGCTGGGCCATGTCCTGGTAGTGCTCGGCGAACGTGGCCTCCAATCGCCCTTCGCTCATCAAGAACTCGCACCAGAGAACGTCGCTGTCGGCGCTGAGCAAGGTGTGGTCGAGGTCGAACAAGGCAAGTCGCATCGTCGCTTCGCGGGTCGGTCAACAGGCGTTTGTCACGACCCAAGTATCGGACCGATTGCACGAACATGCACGCCGTGGCGACCCGCACGTTCAGGGGGCGGGCAGCGATACTACGGGCGCCGCGGACTCTGTGGGCCGATGGGCCGGCATCCCGCGAGACGAGGCGTTGCGAACACATCAAATGGCACGGTTCACCATCTTGGCCGTCGGGCCCGTCGCTTCCATGCTGCTGGCGCACGGGGCCCACGCGCAGGCGAACGCATGCGATCAATTGAAGGCCGCGTTGGCCGCGCGCATCGACCCCGGCATACGCGGCTACAGCCTTGAAGCCGTGCCGGGTGGCGCCCCCGTGCCGCCCGGTGCGAAAGTCATCGGCACCTGTGAAGGCGGTGCGCGCAAGATCCTGTTTCGCCGATCGGGGAGCCCGCCCTCGTCGACCGGCACGGCCAGCGCCGTGGAGCCGGCTTCGGCACCGCCGGCCAGCGCGGCGCCTGTCGAAACGAATCGCCGGTTGGCGCTGGCCTCTTCCGATCTCGCATCGCAGCTGGCCGCCACGCCTGCGTCCGTCACCAGACCCCCACCCGGGCCGCCCACAGGCGTTGCGAAGCCGCTTGCCGAAGTGCACGCGTCCGGCCCGGGTGCCATGGCCAGTGCCGGCGCAAGCGACGTCCCATCCGGCGAGCCGATACCGGCGCAGCGCGACCTGCCCGTGATGGCCGGCGCCCCGTTCGCGCAACGCGTGGCCGAATTCCTGGGTCGATACTGGCCGTGGATGGCGGCCCTGGCCCTCGTGCCGCTGGGCGTATTGCTGCGGGTCTGGCTCGCGCACCGCAGTGGCTACGACGCGGCAGGGCTGCCGCGCGGCCCCAAGCTCAACTAGGTCAACAACCCGCTCGAGTCGCCGGCATCGGTTCAGTGAGACTCGACCGGTGTCTCCGTGTGCATGGCACAGCGCCAGCCATCGTTTGTCTTGATCCAGGTCGAGGTGTCGTTCATCTCCTGTTCGGTTGTGGCGCCTTTGCCGCGCGGCGCGACACCCTGCTTGACCTGGTAGGAAAGAATCGCCGTCGCATCGTTCGGAAACACGACCTCCATGTTGCTGAATTCGAACGAGTTGACCACCATCGAGCCGTGGTCGGCCATCTTGCGGTAACCCGCATGGTCGAATTTCATCGCGCCGTGCGAGCTGACCATGAGCGCAGGCTCGCAGAGCAGGTTGAGCGCCACGTCCGTGTCGTGGTCCACCATCGATTGCCAGAACTTCGTCTCGAGTTTGACCAGGGTCGAGCTGGGTGTCTGCATGTCGCGCTCCTTGAAGTGAGGAGTTCCCATCGTCCTCTTCGCGAGCCCGCGGTCTGTCGGATTGGACTGATGCTGTTGTAGGGATCCGCCGACGCTGCGCGGGGGCGCAGGGCGCTCAAAGCAGTGGGCCAATGGGCGCGGTGCAGACCTGAGACAATCGCGACCATGCGCCATTGGCTCGTCCTCTTTTTCGCAGTCCTGCTGCCGCTCCAGTTCACCTGGACGGCCGCGTCTGCGTATTGCCAGCACGAGACGACCGAGCAACAGGCGCAGCACTTCGGTCACCATTTCCACGCCCACGACGGAGAGGCGACCGGTGTCGCCGGCAAGCTGTTCGCCGACTCGGACTGCGCGGCGTGCCACGCCGCCGGAACGCCCGTCATCATCTCCGACGCGGATGCGCGGGCTTTCGTCGGGTCTGCGACCCTCGGCGCCCCGCTGCCTGCGCCGCGTTTCTCATCGGCGCTCGCCCGAGCGCCCGACCGCCCTCAGTGGCTTCGTCTCGTCTGACCGGCGAGACGCTCGAACACATCCACCTGTCCTGACGTTTCGCCGAATTCCCTGGTTTCAACCTTGTGAGATTCGATGCGAAGTCTTGTGCTGCCGCTTGGGCTGGCGGCGTTATTGCTCAGCCCCTTTGTTCTTCCCCTTTCCGCTCAGGCTCAACCTGAGGCCTTTCTCACCCTCGAACGGGCGCAGGCGCTCGCCGCGTCGCGGAGCTTTGCGGTCTCTGCCGCGCAACGCGAGGTCGACGCGAGCGATGGCGCGGTGCGCCAGGCCGGTGTCTTCCGAAACCTGGAGCTGAACGCCTCGATCGAGGACACCCAGCGTGCCACCCGCACGACGACGGCGACGCTGGGTTTCCCCATCGAACTCGGCGGCAAGCGTGTGGCACGCCTCACGGCTGCCGAGCGGGGCCGCGAGCTGGCGCAGGCCGAGCTCAGCAACGTCCGCGCCCAGTTGCGCGCCGACGTGGTTCGCGCCTTCTTCGGTGTGCTCGTGGCGCAGGAACGCGTCGCGTTGACGGCGAGCGCCGCCGACCTGGCGGCGCGCGGCGCGGACGCCATCGGCAAACGGGTGGTCGCCGGCAAGGCATCGCCCGTGGACGAAAGCCGCGCGAGGGTCGACCAGGCCAACGCGCAGTTGGAGGCGGCCGAGGCCGCGGGCGAACTGCAGAGCGCTCGGCAGGCGCTGGCGGTGCTTTGGGGAGACCCTGTGCCGCAGTTCGGCGCCGTGCAAGGCGACATCGAATCGATGCCCACCCGAGCGCCCGCGCCCGAGCTCGCAAGGGAGCTCGACGCCTCTCCAGGGCTGCTGACGCGTCGCATCGAGGCGGATCGCCGCCGCGCGCTTGCCGATGTCGAACGCAGCAAGGGCGTGCCCGACCTGACGGTGAACGTCGGAGCCAAACGCGACAACGAACTCGGCCGCACGCAGGCCGTTGTCGGCGTCTCCATCCCGTTGCCGCTCTTCGACCGCAACCAAGGCGCGACCCATGAGGCGCTGAGGCTGGCCGAGAAGGCCAGCGACGACCACCAAGCCGCGCGCGTCCGCGTGTCGAACGAGTTGCAGCAGGCATCGAATCAGCTGGCAGTTGCAGGGACTTCGGCGCAGACCTTGAAGTCCACCGTCCTGCCGGCTGCTCAGCACGCCTACGACGCCGCAACCCGGGGATACGAAGCCGGCAAGTTCGGCTTCCTCGACGTCATCGACGCCCAGCGTGCGCTGCTTCAGGCCCGCGCCCGCTACCTGACCACGCTGTCGACCGCCCACCAGGCCGCGACGGCCATCGACCGCCTCCTCGGGCGGTGATCGAACCCACCTCACATCATGACTATCAGCAGCAAACAACGCATCTCGATGGCCGTCATCGCACTTGCCGGCCTCCTGGGCGGCGGGGCCGTTCTCATGTCCGACCGCCAGAAGATCGGTGGCGAAGAAGCGGAGCACACCGAGGCGGGCCACAACGAGAAGGACGCGCACGCCAGCGACGGCAAGGCCGCGCACCAAGAGGGCGAGAAGGACCCGCACAAGGAGCGCCAGGTCACGCTGAGTGACGCGCAGATCAAGGCCTCCGGCATCACGGTGCAGGCTGCCGGGCCGGCGAAGCTGCAGGCCTCGGCCCGGTTCCAAGGTGAGATTCGGTTCAACGACGACCGCACGGCCCATGTCGTGCCGCGCCTGGCGGGTGTCGCCGAGGCGGTGCAGGCCAACCTCGGGCAAACCGTGCGGCGAGGGCAGGTTCTCGCCGTGATTGCGAGTACCGCCCTCTCGGAACAACGCAGCGAACTGTTGACCGCCCAGAAGCGACGAGAACTGGCGAGGACGACACACGAGCGAGAGAAGAAGCTGTGGCAGGAGAAGATTTCTGCCGAACAGGACTATCTGCAGGCGCAGGCTGCGCTCCAGGAGGCCGACATCGCGGTCCGAAACGCGACGCAGAAGCTCGCCGCGGTCGGTGCGACCGGCACGTCGACGGGTCTGAACCGCCTCGAGATTCGTGCCCCGTTCGCCGGGACCGTGGTCGAGAAGCACTTGTCGCTCGGCGAGTCGGTCAAGGAGGACGCCAGCATCTTCACGGTGTCCGACCTCGGCAGCGTGTGGGCCGAGTTCGCCGTCGCGCCGAAGGATCTGAACGCTGTCCGCGTCGGTCAACGGGTCATCGTCTCGTCGACGGCCTTCGACAGCCAGGTCGAGGGCACCATCTCTTACGTGGGCGCGCTGCTCGGCGAACAGACCCGAACCGCGCGTGCCCGCGTGACGCTGGTCAATCCGAGGGGCGCCTGGCGACCAGGCCTGTTCGTCACCGTCGCCGTGCTCGGAGACGACCAGGACGTCCCCCTCGCCGTGAGCACCGATGCGCTGCAGACCGTCGACGAGCAGCCCATGCTGTTCATGGCGACGCCGGGCGGCTTCGTTGCCAGACCGGTCCAGCTGGGGCGCAGCGATGGCAAGACCATCGAGGTGCTCGGTGGCGTGAAGCCGGGCGAGCGGTACGCCGCTTCCAACACCTTCGTGCTGAAGTCGGAGTTGGGCAAAGCCAGCGCCGAACACGGTCACTGAGCGGAGACGAATCATGTTTGAACGCATCATTCGCTTCTGCATCGAGCAACGCTGGCTGGTCATGCTCGCCGTCCTCGGCATGGCGGGCCTGGGCATCTACAACTACGGCCGGCTCCCTGTCGACGCCGTCGTCGACATCTCGAGCGTGCAGGCCGTCATCAACACCGAGGCACCCGGCTACTCGCCGCTGGAGACGGAGCAGCGCATCACCTACCCGATCGAAACCGTGATGGCGGGCTTGCCCGGCCTCGAACAGACGCGATCGCTGTCGCGCTACGGGCTGTCCCAGGTCACCGTCATCTTCAAGGACGGCACCGACATCTACTTCGCGCGTCAGCTTGTCAACCAGCGCCTGCAGGAGGCGCGCGACCGGTTGCCGGCCGGCGTCACGCCGAGCATGGGGCCGATCTCGACAGGGCTGGGCGAAATCTATCTGTGGACGGTCGAGGCCAGCGACGGGGCCAAGAAGCCGGATGGCACCGCCTACACGTCGACCGATCTCCGAGAGATACAGGACTGGGTCATCAAACCGCAGCTGCGCAACGTCAAGGGCGTCACCGACATCAATTCGATCGGTGGTTTCGAGAAGCAGTATGTCGTGGCGCCCAACCTCGAGCGCCTCGGCGCACACGGTCTGAGCCTGGCCGATGTCGTGGCGGCACTCGAGAAGAACAACGCCAACCTGGGGGCCGGCTACATCGAGCGGCGCGGCGAACAGTACCTGGTGAGGGCGCCGGGGCAGGTGAAGTCGATGGACGACATCGGCGACATCATCATCGGCACCGCAGCGGGTCAACCCATCCGCGTTCGCGACGTTGCCGAGGTCGAGCTGGGGCGTGAGCTGCGCACCGGCGCTGCCACCGAGAACGGCCAGGAAGTCGTTCTCGGCACCGTGTTCATGCTGATGGGCGAGAACAGCCGCACGGTGTCGCGCGCCGTCGACAGGCAAATGGCCGCCATCAACAAGACCTTGCCGACAGGAGTCAAGGCGATCACGGTCTATGACCGAACCGTGCTCGTCGACAAGGCTGTCTGGACCGTGCAGAAGAATCTTCTGGAGGGGGCCGTCCTGGTCATCGCGGTGTTGTTCGTCTTCCTCGGCAACATCCGCGCGGCGTTCATCACCGCGATGGTCATCCCGCTGGCCATGCTGTTCACCTTCAGCGGCATGGTGAGCTATGGCATCAGCGCGAACCTGATGAGTCTCGGTGCGCTCGACTTCGGCATCATCGTCGACGGCGCCGTCGTCATCATCGAGAACGCGGTGCGAAGGCTCGCCCATGCCCAGGCTCACCGAGGCCGACTGCTGAGCCGGTCGGAACGCTTTCACGAAGTCTTCGCCGCCGCCAAAGAGGCCCGCCGCCCGTTGCTCTTCGGGCAGCTCATCATCATGGTGGTCTACGTCCCCATCCTCGCGCTCACCGGCGTGGAAGGCAAAATGTTCCATCCGATGGCCTACACGGTGCTGCTCGCGCTCTTCGGCGCGATGCTGCTGTCGGTGACCTTCGTGCCGGCGGCCGTCGCCCTCTTCATCGGCGACAAGGTTGCCGAGACAGAGAGCGGGTTGATGGCGTGGGCCAAGCGGCGCTACGAGCCCGCGCTGAAATCAGCGCTCGGCAACGCACCGGTCGTGCTCACCTTCGCCGCCGTGGCGGTGGCTTTTTCGGTGGTTGTCGCGAGCCGGCTCGGCAGCGAGTTCGTGCCGAACCTGAACGAGGGCGACTTCGCCATCCAGGCCCTTCGGATTCCGGGGACCAGCCTCACGCAGTCGGTCGAGATGCAGAAGCAGCTCGAAGCCACGCTGAAGGCCAAGTTCCCCGAGATCGAACGCATCTTCGCGCGCACGGGCACGGCCGAGATCGCGGCCGACCCGATGCCGCCCAACGTCTCCGACGGCTACATCATGCTCAAGCCCGTCGACCAGTGGCCCGAACCGCGGAAGAGCCGAGACCAGTTGCTCGCCGCAATTCGCGATGCGGCCGCGGGCGTGCCCGGCAACAACTACGAGTTCTCGCAGCCGATCCAGCTGCGTTTCAACGAGCTCATTTCCGGGGTGCGGTCGGATGTTGCGGTGAAGCTGTTCGGCGATGACAACGAGGTGCTCAACCGCACCGCGACTCAGATTGCCGCGGCGCTGCAGAGCGTTCCGGGGGCAACCGAAGTGAAGGTCGAGCAGACCACGGGCCTGCCGATGCTCTCGGTCAACATCGATCGGGCGAAGGCGACCCGTTATGGCCTGAACATGAACGAGGTTCAGGAAGCGGTCGCCACGGCCATCGGCGGACGCGAGGCCGGCACGTTCTTCCAGGGCGACCGCCGCTTCGACATCCTGGTTCGCTTGCCCGAGGCCGTGCGTCAGGACGTCGAGGCCCTGCGTCGCCTTCCGATTGCGTTGCCCAAGGGCACGGGGCCGACCTCGTACGTCCCGCTCGGCGAGGTGGCATCGCTCGACCTGTCGCCCGGGCCCAACCAGGTGTCGCGCGAGGACGGGAAGCGCCGCGTCGTCGTCAGCGCAAACGTGACGGGGCGAGACCTCGGCTCGTTCGTCGTCGATGCCCAAGGTGCGTTGTCGGCGGTCAAGATTCCTGCCGGGTACTGGACCGCTTGGGGCGGCACGTTCGAGCAACTCGAGTCGGCATCGAAGCGCCTCCAGGTGGTCGTGCCGCTGGCGCTGCTGATGGTCTTCGTCCTGCTGTTCACGATGTTCGGCAACCTGAAGGACGGTCTGCTGGTCTTCACCGGCATTCCGTTCGCGCTCACTGGCGGCGTGCTCGCGCTGTGGATGCGCGGCATCCCGATGTCGATCTCGGCGGCGGTCGGTTTCATCGCACTCTGCGGCGTCGCCGTGCTGAACGGTCTCGTCATGCTGTCGTTCATTCGCAACCTGCGTGACGACGGCCGCAGCCTGGACGACGCGATCTGGGAAGGCGCGGTCACGCGCCTGCGCCCGGTGTTGATGACCGCGCTCGTGGCGTCGCTCGGCTTTGTGCCGATGGCGATCGCGACCGGCACCGGTGCCGAGGTGCAACGCCCGCTGGCGAGCGTGGTCATCGGCGGCATCCTGTCATCGACCGCGCTCACGCTGCTGGTGCTGCCTGTGCTCTATCGGCTGGCTCATCGGCGCGCAGAGCATGACGACGGCGCGCTCGCAGATTCCGCGCCGGTCGGCGGAGCATTGCTGCCGCGGTAGCGCGAGCGGGTGGACGTCAACGGCCGCGGCACCTCGAAGCAACGCTCTATGCGGCGTACTGGCCGTCGGTGCCGACGCTCAGCGGTTGCCAATGTTCGAGCTCGGCCTGCATGTCGACGAGCTTGGCCTTGATCGAATCGAAGGCAATCGATCCGGCGACAAAGCGCATGGGCGGCGCCGGTTCGCCGGCCAGGCGCACCACGGCCGTGGCGAGCTTGGCCGGGTCGCCGGGCTGCCGGCCGTCGCGCTGCTCGAACGAGGCGCGCAGCGCGGGCCTGCGCTCGTCGTAGTCGGCGAGCGCATGGGCGCCGAAGCGGATCGACTCGGCACTCAGGAAGTCGGTGCGGAAAGGGCCGGGCTCGACGATCGTGACCAGGATGCCGAACGGCGCAACCTCTTGCGCCAGCGATTCCGAGAACCCCTCGAGCGCGAACTTGCTCGCGCAATAGAGCGAACCGAATGCCGTGCCGCGCATGCCCGCCAACGACGAGACGTTGAAGATGCGCCCCGCGCGCGCGGCGCGCATCACCGGCAGCACCGTGCGCGTCACGCTGAAGACGCCGAACAGGTTGGTGCCGAACTGGGCCTGGACGTCTTGCTCCGACGTCTCTTCGAACAGGCCGAGGTGGCCGTAGCCGGCGTTGTTGACCAGCACGTCTATCGTTCCGAACCGCGCCACCGCGGCATCGACGGCTGCTTGCGCCTGCGCCTCGTTGTTGACGTCGAGTTCGACCGACAGCAGCCGGTCGCTGTTGGGCCCCAGGCGGTCGCTCACGGCGGCCCGGTTGCGGCCCGCGGCGACGACGCGGTCGCCCGCCGCCAGGGCGGCCTTGGCAATTTCGGCGCCGAGCCCGCGGCCGGCGCCTGTGATGAACCATGTCTTTTGCATTGTCGACTCCTTGGCTAAGCAGGCGTGCATTGGAGCGCGTGCTGAGGGCCTCGCGGTAGATCGATGCTGTCGAGGTCTTGCACGATCCTGTCAACTCGAAGCGGTTCGTGCGTTCGGTGCTTGCACCTGTGGCGCTCGCCGGTTAGGGTGCCGCCATGGAACCGCTTGACGAACTTCGCATGCTGATCACTCGCCACGCCGGGTCGGCCCAGACACTCACGGCAGCGTCCGGCATCCGCGCGGTGTCGGTGGATGCGCCTACTGAACTGGCGCATCACGTGATGGAGCCGACGCTGGCCGTGATTGCCCAGGGCGCCAAGCGGGCGGTTCTTGGCGACAAGGTCTTCGAGTACGGCGCAGGGCAATTCCTGATCGTGTCGGTCGATCTGCCGATCGCCGGACACGTTTCCAAGGCGAGCCGTGAACTGCCCTACCTCGGCGCGGGCCTCACGCTGAAGCCCGCGACCATCGCGACCCTGCTGCTGGAGACGGCCGCGAGCGATCGGCCTGTGGCCGAGGCGTCGGGATTAGCGGTCAGCGACGCCCCGATCGAATTGCTCGAGTCGGTCGTGCGCATGCTGCGGCTGCTGGACCGACCCCGCGACGCCGCCGTGCTCGCCCCGATGCTCGAACGCGAGATCCTCTGGTGGCTCCTGAACGGTGAGCAAGGTGCGACAGTGCGCCAGATCGGCCTGGCCGACAGCCGCCTGTCGCAGATCAGCCGGGCGATCCGCTGGATCCGCGTCCACCATGCCAAGCCGTTTCGCATCGAAGACCTGGCCGAGATGGCGGCGATGAGCGCGTCATCGTTTCATCGGCACTTTCGCGCCGTCACGACGATGAGCCCGCTGCAGTACCAGAAGCTGATTCGGCTGCAGGAAGCGCGCGCCCGGCTCCTGGTCGAGTCGGACGACGTGGCGGCGGTCGGCTTCAGCGTCGGCTACGAGAGCCCGTCGCAATTCAGTCGCGAGTACAGCCGCCTCTTCGGCGCCCCGCCGGGGCGCGACGTGGCGCGCCTGCGGACGGTGGCTGTCGCCGACCCCAGCCTGGTTTGACGGCGCGCGGCCGCGCCCGCCGTCACTCGGCGGGTCGGCGCGCATGCGCGCGCGGAATCCAGTAGGCCAGCTGGGCCGCCGCCGCGAAGGCGATGAGGCCGGTGACGGCGATGCCCGTGCCGAGCGACAGGGTGGCGGCCAGCAAGGACAGCAGCGCAGGCCCGCACGACGAACCCAGGTCGGCCATCAACCGCCACACGCCGAGAAAGTGCGGACGCCCCACGCGGGGCGAATGATCGGCGCCGAGGGTCATCACCATGCCCGACCCGATGCCGTTGCCGAAGCCGATCACCGAGGCCGCGAGCAGCAGGCTGGCCGCGCCCTGCGTGAACGGCATCAGCAGCAGCGGCAGGCCCATGATGAGCATGGACGGCACCGCGACCCAGCGACGCCCCTTCTGGTCCATGACCTTGCCGGCCGGGTAGAACACGAGCATCTCGACGCCACCCGCCACGCCGTAGATCAGCGCGGCGACCGACGGCGCGAGCGCGAGATGGTCGGCCCACAGCGGGATCACCGCCTGCCGCGTGGCCCTGACGGCGCTGACCAGCATCACGCCGATGCCGAGGGTGACGAAGAGGCGGTGGTGGTCGCGGACGACGGAGCGCAGCGACGGCACCGACCCTTGAGGCACGGCCGCACCCGCTGCGCTGTCGGCCGTGCCATGCTCCAGATCGGGGATGCGCGCGGCGACCACGGCGGCCACCACCAGCGCCACGATGCCCACGCCGTAGGCACCGACCAGACCGTAGCGATGAATCGCGCCCGCCGCGACGAACGGCCCGATGAACAGGCCGACGCGCATCGCACCGCCCAGTGTCGACATGGCCCGGGCCCGGAACTCGGGCGGCACCGCCTCGGTGAGATAACTTTGCCGCGCGAGACTGAACACGGCCTGCGACATGCCCACCATGAAGCAGCCGAGCGCGAAGACGCCGAGGTGATCGGTCCACGCCGACAAGGCCATCGCGAGCGCGCACCAGACGGCCGCGGCGACGATCGCCCAGCGTTCGCCGCGGTGCATCGTGATCAGCGACGCCGGGATGTTGCTGAGCAGCGAGCCGATGCCGATCAGCGTGACGGCCAGTGCGGCCATCGCCACCGACGCGCCCAGGTTGCGCGCGCTCAACGGAATGACCGGCAGGATGGCGCCTTCGCCGAGACCGAACAGCAGCGACGGGCCGAACGCCGACACGGCGATGCGGCGCAATGAGAAGGGGGTGGTGGGCATGGATCGGGGAGGCGGCGGATCGATGGCAGGCTGCGCGTCGGTGCGCCATTGTCGGCAGATTCGCCCGACAGACGTCCTCGACCGACACGCCTTCTGGGGGCTTACCCGGCTGGAAGCCGCTGTCGTGCCGCGCAAGAATATCGTATACGTTGGACGACTTGGCGGGCGATACATGCTTCCTTGGCAGACCGAAGATTCGAGCCAGCTCCTCGCCGGCGTGCGCGACATGTCGCTCGCGAAGCTGGTGCGCGACAACATGCTCGGGCTGATCCTGAGCGGCGAACTCGGGCCGGGCCAGCGCATCAACGAACCCGACATCGCGGCACGGCTGCAGGTCTCGCGCGTGCCGGTGCGCGAGGCGCTGCGCGAGCTCGAGAGCACCGGCCTGGTGGCCGCACGCAAGAACGTCGGCGTCTTCGTGCGGGTGCTGCTGCCGAAGGAGGTGTCCGAGCTGTACGAGCTGCGCAGCGTGCTCGACGCCCACGCCGGCCGGCGCGGCGCCGGCCTGGCCGACACCGCGCGCCGGCGGCTCGTCAAGACGCTGTCCGGCCTGACGCGGGCGATGAACGCCAACGCTCGCCAACGCGACGTGCAGGCCTACTACGCGAACAACCTCGCCTTTCATTGGGCCATCGTCGAGGCGGCCGACAACGACACGCTGGCCCGCACCTACCGCGGCATCGTGCAGCAGCTGCACGTGTCCCGGCTGAAGAACCTGTCGCGCGACATCGGCATGCAGATCTCGCTGGTCGAACACCGGCAGATCGTCGAAGCGATCGCGGCGGGCGATGCCGGGCGTGCCGAGTCCCTGCTGGCCGCCCACGTCACCGCGGCCCACGGGCGGCTCGTCGAGCGGCTGGATGTGAGCGAACCCTCTGAAGGCAGACCCTCATGAAGCGCCGCCGCCTGCTCCTGTCCGCCACTGCGCTGCTGCTGGCCCGCCCTGTCGGCGCCCAGGCCTATCCGGCCAAGCCGCTGCGCTACATCGTGCCGGTGGCGGCCGGCGGCGGCAGCGACTTCGTCGGCCGCACGGTCTGTGAACGCTGGGGCAAGGCGCTGGGCCAGAACTTCATCGTCGACAACCTCGGTGGCGGCGGCGGCGTGATTGCGGCGCAGACGACGGCCAAGGCGCCGGCCGACGGCTACACGCTGATGCAGGGCTACGTCGCGACGCACGGCACCAGCCCCGCGACGCGCAAGCTGCCCTACGACCCGGTGAAGGACTTCGCGCCGGTCGGCATGATAGGCGGCACGCCGAACGTGCTCGTCGTCAACGCGTCGCTGCCCGTCAACGACCTCAAGGGCTTCATCGACTACCTGAAGCAAAACCCCGGCAAGGGCAGCTACGGTTCGGCCGGCGCGGGTTCGTTGACGCAGCTGGTGATGGAGCTGTTCAAGCAGCAGTCCGGCACCTTCATGCTGCACGTGCCGTACCGCGGCATCGCGCCGGCGTTCAACGATTTGATGGGCGGGCAGACCCAGGCCATGTTCCCCGGCCTCGCGGCGGCCTTGCCGCACATCCGCTCGGGCCGCGTCAGGCCGTTGGCGATCACCGGCGCCGTGCGCCAGCCCACGGTGAAAGACGTTCCGACGCTGATCGAGTCGGGCTTCAAGGGCTTCGACGCGGTGCAGTGGTACGGCGTGGTCGGCCCGGCCGGCCTGCCCGCGCCCATCGTGAAGCAGCTCAACGAGACGCTGAATGCGGTGCTGAACGCGCCCGACATGAAGGACAAGCTGGCCGTCGAGGCGGTCGACCCGATGCCGATGAGCGCCGACGAGTTCGGCAAGTACATCCAGGCCGAGGTCGTGCGCTGGACCGCACTGGCCAAGGAACGCAAGATCCAATTGGAAGAATGAGCCCGCCATGGCACGCAACACCAACGTCACCGCCGATCACCACGCGCCGCCGATCACGCAGATCCTGGCCCGCTTCGTCGCCACGCACCCGTCGCGCGGCTGGAGCGACGCGGTCGACCGCGAGGCGCACCGCACCTTCCTGAACTGGGTCGGCTGCGCCGTGGGTGCGGCCACGCATGACGCACCCGAGGCGGCGCTGGCGGCCTTGACGATGCTGCAGCCGGCGCCGCAGGCCACCGTGCTGGGCCGCAGCGAAAAGCTCGACATGGCCGGTGCCGCGCTGCTGAACGGCATCAGCTCGCACACCTTCGACTTCGACGACACGCACCTGAAGACCATCATCCACCCGGCCGGCCCGGTCGCCTCGGCGGCGCTCGCGCTGGCCGAGCACCTGGGCAGCAGCGGGCGCGCGCTGATCGACGCGCTGGTGCTGGGCATCGACGTCTCGTGCCGCATGGGCAACCTGATGTACCCCGAGCACTACGACCGCGGCTGGCACATCACCGGCTCGACCGGCATGCTGGGCGCCGCGGCAGCCTGCGCGCGGCTGCTCGGCCTGGACGAGCACCAGACCGTGATGGCGCTCGGCATCGCCGCGTCGCAGCCGGTCGGGCTGCGCGAGCAGTTCGGCACGATGACCAAGCCCTTCCACCCGGGCGGCGCGGCGCGCGCCGGGCTGCTGTCGGCGCTGCTCGCGAAGAACGGTTTCACGGCCAGCCCGCGTGCGCTCGAAGCGCCGCGCGGCTTTGCGCAGGTGGTGTCGACCAAGTGCGACTGGGTTGAGGCCACCGACGAACTGGGCCAGCGTTTCGAGATCTCGTTCAACACCTACAAGCCGTTTGCCTGCGGCATCGTGATCCACCCCAGCATCGACGCCTGCGTGCAGCTGCGCGAGCAGGGCGTGGTGCCCGATGCGGTCGAGCGCATCGAGCTCAAGGTGCACTCGCTGGTGCTCGAGCTCACCGGCAAGAAAGAGCCGGTCGACGGCCTGCAGGCCAAGTTCAGCGTCTACCACGGCTGCGCCGCCGGCCTGATCTTCGGGCGCGCCGCCGAGGCCGAGTTCGCCGACGCCATCGTGACGCGCGACGACGTGGTGGCGCTGCGGCGCAAGGTCGTCGCGACGGTCGACGACGCGATTGACGAGGCTGCGGTCGACGTGACGGCGGTCTTGCGCGACGGGCGCCGCGTGCATGTCTTCGTCGAGCATGCGATCGGCTCGGTGCAGCGGCCGATGAGCGATGCGGCGCTGGACGCCAAGTTCGCGGCACAGTCCGAGCCCGTGCTCGGGAGCGCGCGCACGGCCGAGCTGATCGCTGCCTGCCGCCGCTTGGGCGCGCTGCCCGACGTGCGCGGCCTGGTGGCGCTGGCGCGACCGTGAGCGATCGCGGGCGTCGATGACCCGGCTGCGGGCCTGGACCGCTCTCCAATAAGATGGGGGCTCGAAGAGCCCGCCGAGCTTGCGCGGGCTCTGCCCCAATCCTTTCATGGAGTATCGAGATGTCGGAGCGCCCGGTCCTTGCAAGCTCACTTGGCAGCCAGATCGATGGCGCGGCCGAGGCCGTCGAGGCCAGCGTCATCGCATGGCGACGAGACCTGCACGAGCACCCCGAACTCGGCAACCGCGAGTTTCGAACCGCGAAGATCGTGCAGGCGCACCTGGAGGCGCTGGGCCTGGACGAGGTGCGAACGGGCGTGGCCCACACGGGCGTCATCGGGCTTCTGAAAGGTGCGCTCCCGGGCCCCACCATCGCACTGCGTGCCGACATGGACGCGTTGCCCGTCACCGAAGAAGTCGACCTGCCCTTCGCTTCGAAGGTGCGCACCCACTGGAACGGCGAGGAGGTCGGCGCGATGCACGCGTGCGGCCACGACTGTCACACCGCCATCCTGATGGGCGTGGCCACCGTGCTGACGGGGCTGCGCTCGCAACTGCGCGGCAGCGTGAAATTCATCTTCCAGCCGGCCGAGGAGATGCCGCCCGAAGGCGAGGAGGGCGGCGCGCAGATGATGATCGCGCAGGGCGCCCTCGAGAACCCGGTGCCGCAGGCCATCTTCGGCCTGCACGTGACCTCGCGCTTGCCGCTGGGCGTCGTCGGCTACCGGCCCGGCCCGACGATGGCCAGCTCCGACAAGCTGAAGATCACCGTGCACGGCAAGCAGACGCACGGGGCTGCGCCGTGGCTCGGTGTCGACCCCATCGTCACGGCGGCGCACGTGATCACGGGCCTGCAGACGGTGATCAGCCGTGGGGTCGACATCGCGCGCGAACCCGCCGTCGTCACCATCGGCATGATCAGGGGCGGCGTGCGCGACAACATCATCCCCGACAGCGTCGAGATGCGCGGCACCATCCGCACTTTCGACGAAGAGATGCGCGACGAGATCCACGAGCGCGTGACGACGCTCGCCGAGGCCGTGTCCCGCGGCTCGCGTGCGGGCTGCACCGTGTGCATCGACAAAAAGTACCCGGTCACCGTCAACGACCCGGCGCTCACCGAGGCCATGGTGCCGACGCTGCAGCGCGTGGCCGGGCCTGGTGGCCTGGAACTCGTTCCGAAGGTGACCGGCGCCGAGGACTTCTCCTTCTTCCAGCGCATCATTCCCGGCCTCTTCTTCTTCGTCGGGGTGACGCCGCCGGGGACAGACCCGAAGACGGCCTACTCGAACCATTCGCCCCGGTTCTTCGCCGACGAGCGTGCCCTCGTGATCGGCGTTCGCGCGCTGTCGCACCTGACCTGCGATTACCTCGAATCGAAATCGTGATGGCGGCACTGCTCGATGTCGGCGTCATCGGCCTGGGCGTCATGGGCCAGCGCATGCTGGCGCGGCTGGACGGGCACGCGCGCCTGCGTGCCACGCACGTGTGGGACGCCGACCCGCAGGCCGTCGCGCGCACGCTGGCGGCCTACCCGCAGCTGCGACCGGCCGCGAACGCCGACGCGCTGATCGCCACGCCCGGGCTGGCGTCGCTGTACATCGCCACGCCACCGGCGCCGCACATGGCGCTGGCCAACCGTGCGTTCGACGCCGGGCTCGCGGTGCTTTGCGAAAAGCCGCTGACGATCGACGTCGAGCCCGCACGCCGCACCATCGCACGCATCGAACGCGAAGGGCATCGCGCCGCGGTGAACTTCTCGCTCGCTTCCTCGCCCGGGCTGGCGGCGATGCAGGCCGCGTGGGCGGAAGGCCCCGACGGGCTGCTCGGCGAGCCGCGCGAGGCGGGCATCGAACTCGCGTTCGCGGCCTGGCCGAGACCGTGGCAGGCGGCGGCGGGCGCGTGGCTGAGCGAGCGCGTCGAGGGCGGCTTCACGCGCGAGGTGCTGTCCCACTTCATCTTTGTGCTGCAACGCGTTCTGGGGCCAGCCGCGGTGCGCTCGTCCCGGCCGGTCTACCCGCCCGATGGGCGCAGCGCCGAGACCGCGCTGAGCGCGCGGCTTCAGGCCGGTGGCGTCCCGGTCTCGATCGAGGCGCGGATCGGCGGCGGCGCGGATGACTTCAACCGCATGACGCTGCGCGGCAGCACCGGCGAGATCGAACTCAGGGGCTGGTTCGGCCTGCACCACCGCCGCAACGGCGGCGCCTGGGAGAGCCTGGGCGACCCGGCCGAGCTGCGCACGCGCGGCCAGGTCGATCAGTTGCGGCAGTGGGTCGCGCTGATCGAAGGCGGCCGGCACAGCCTGCCCGACTTTGCCGAGGCGCTCGCAGTGCAAGAGACGATCGAGGCCTTGCTGGCCGGTGCCTGAGGGCGCATCCCTCGCGGATCAGCCTCGGGCTGCCGACTTGTTCAAGGCCGCGGCGGCCCGCACGAGTGCCTTCAGCGCTTTCGTGTCCAGCTTGTCGCCTTCATGGAAGTCGATCGCACGCCGGGTGTTGCCGTCGAGACTGGAATTGAAGAGGCCTGCAGGGTCGGCCAGGGCCGCGCCTTTGGCGAAGGTCGTCTTCACGACCTTCTTGTAGGTCTCGCCGGTGCAGATCAGCCCGTGGTGCGACCAGACGGGAATGCTCCATTTCCATTCCTCGACCACATCGGGAACGGCCTCTTTGATCAAAGCGCGGAGTTGGGCGAGCATCTCGCCCCGCCAGTCGCCCAGACCTTCGATCTTCGCGTCTATCAGGTCGGATGGCGACTCGGCTGTCGTCGACGGGCTCTTCTTCATGTTCGCTGCCTCTTGCTGTGTCGCTCTGAAAATAGCGAGCCCGCTCAGCGGCGCGCCTCGATCATCTTCCACCCGTTGCCCGACGGGTCGCGGAAGCCGGCGTCCACGGTGCCGTACCGGTCCATGGGCTCCTGCGTGAACTCCACCCCGCGGGCGAGCATCCGGTCGTGGGCCGCGCGGCAGTCGTCCACCTTCAACACGAGCGGCGGCATGGCCCCTTTGGCGACGAGCGCGTGCAGCGTCTGCGCGGTCTGTGCATCGAGCACCGGCGGCCCGGGCGTGAACAGGCCGAGCTGGAACGACGGCTGTTCCGGGTGCTGAACCGTGAGCCAGCGATAGTCGCCGTTGCGCACGTCCGTGTGGACGTGGAACCCGAGCTTGTCGACATAGAACGCGAGCGCTTCGTCCTGATCCCGCACGTACAAGCCGACCACTTCGACACCTGGGCTCATAAGACCTCCTTTTGTGAGGGCTCGGTTATATCGCCCGCCTGTCGGCGTCGCTTCTCCGAAACTGCGATCGTGAGGTCGGGCCGGTGCGCAGCGCTGAGGAAGCAGCCGGGCACGCGGCCGGGTTCATGTGCCGCGGTCCGTGTGCGCGCCCGGAGCGTGCCCGGACTCTCGCCGGTGACGTCGCGGAAGGTGCGTCCGAACGTGCCCAGGCTCTCCCAGCCGGTGTCGAAGGCAATTTCGGTGATGGACAGATCGGTGTCGCGCAGCAACGCTGTCGCCCGTTCGATGCGCCGCGTGAGCAGGTAGCGGTGCGGCGGGACGCCGAAGGCCTGCTTGAACGACCGCGCGAAGTGAGCCTCGGAGACGCCGCTCACGCGTGCCAGCCGCCGGACGGGCCAGTCCTCGTGCGAGGCGGCGTCCATGCGGTCCTTCGCGCGCAATAGGCGGCGCAGCAGCTGGGGCTCCTGGCTTGCAGGGCCTCCACTCATGCGACCTCCGTGCCGACAGTCGATGAACAGGCCAGGTCGTGCATATCGTCGGGCGAGTGCATACGCTCCATGGGTCGAGATCCGCCACGCAGCCGTCACTGTAGCCTCTGCGGCCTCCGGCTCGCGCGTCGTGCAGTCGACGAACCGCACCGAGTAGAGTCGCGCCATCCCCATTCCGGCCACCCGCACCGCCATGAACCGACTGCAGTCAGAGCTGCATCGCCTGTACCTCCCTCGATCGCAGGCACACGGCGAAAGCGCCGCGCCGCCATCGGCGTTGATCGACCCCTTGGACAGGGTGCGCGCGATGGTGATGGAGCTGACGCGGCCGCCGAGCTGGGAGGTTTTGTCGCGAGTCTGGCACGGCGTTCAGACCGAACTGGAGCTTCCTGCCCCCGGCATTGCCGTCTCCGGCATCGATGGCCTTCAGCTCTGGTTCTCGCTCGCAGAGCCGATCGCGGTCGCGCAGGCGCATGCGTTTCTCGAGTGTTTGCGGTCACGGTTCTTGGCCGACATCGACGCCAGTCGGGTGCGCCTGATGCCGGCTTCGGATGATGCGTCGACGCTGCGCCAGGAACGCCATGCCCTCGTGATACCGGCCCGACAGGAAGCGACCGGGAACTGGTCCGCGTTCGTGGCGCCGGACCTGGCGCCTGTCTTTGCCGACACGCCGTGGCTCGACATTCCGCCCAACGAAGAAGGTCAGGCCGCGTTGTTGTGCGGCCTGGAAATGACGAAGCGGACAGCGTTCGAGGCGGCGTTGGAGAAGCTGGTGCCGAGCACGCATCAGTCGCTGTCGACGAGCCTCGACGATCCCTTGGTGCACGAGCGGCCGGTGACGGCGGCTGCAGGTGCAGATCCGAAACGATTTCTGGCCCAGGTCATGAACGACGACACCGTGGCACTGGCCCTGCGGATCGAAGCGGCCAAAGCGCTCCTGCAGCATTCAGACGGGCATCGGCCACGGCAGATCGACTGACCGGAGGCGCGGCGGTTTCAGTTCGTCATGCCGGTGCGGCAGCGCGCCGTGGCAGCGCCAGAGACACCTCGCGCAGTCGCGCGTGAGCCGCGCCTTCCCACGCAACGGGCAGCTGGTTTTTCGCTTGCAGGTAGTGGTGGGTGAACACGTCCAGGTAGGCGGCCAGCGTTTGCTCGGCAATGTGTTCGCCTGCCAGGCTGAGGCACAGGGCTGCCACCTCGCTGGTGCAAAAGTGGTCGTCGCGGCGGGAGCGGCGCAGCTTGTATTGCGAAATCTGATCGGGTTGCAGGCTGAGCACCGGCAGGTGGTCCAGGTAGGGGCTGCGCCCGAACATCTTGCGGGCTTCGGCCCAAGTGCCGTCCAGCAGGACGAACAGCGGGCGCTTGCGCGTCTCGTCGGCATCGGGCGGCTGAACGGTGTGCACCACGCGCTCAGGTGCCGCGTACTCCCCGGGGAACACCACGCAGGGTTGCCACTGCGGGTCGCTCAACAAGGCCAGAAGCGCGGGGTCGGTTTCGGTGCGCGCCCAGCCGAAGGCGAAGGTGTCGGCCACCACATCGGCGATCAACCAGCCCGTGTTGCTGGGCTTGAGCGGCTCGATGTCGGCCATCAGCAGGCAGATCCCCGCGCGCGTGGCCACCGAAGGACGCAGGGCACACAGGCAGTGGCTGGGCACCAGCCGGCAGTCTCCACACCGCTCGCGTTTGAACCCGCCGCGGGCGAGAAAGGGTTTGGTGCTGCGCGCCAGGCGCGCGGCGCGCAGGCGGGAGACGGCGTGGGGCATGTGGAGATTGTCAGGGGTGCCCGCCACCGACTCCCGCGTGAGTGAACTCCTGTGGGCGAAACGCTCGATCAACTGGAGGAGATGGGTCGCCCCCGCCGTGCCGCCTCGATCGTGGCGATGTCGATCTTCCTCATCGTCATCATCGCGTCGAACACGCGCTTGGCGGCCGCACGATCGGGGTCGGCCATCGCCGCGGTGAGTGCGCGCGGCGTGATCTGCCACGACAAGCCCCACCGGTCCTTGCACCAGCCGCATGCGCTTTCCTGACCACCATTCCCGACGATCGCGTTCCACAAGCGGTCGGTTTCGGCCTGGTCGTCGGTGGCGATCTGAAAGGAGAACGCCTCGTCGTGCTTGAACTGCGGCCCGCCATTCAGCCCGATGCAGGGAATGCCGGCCACGGTGAACTCGACCAGCAGGACATCGCCTTGCTTGCCGCTGGGATAGTCGCCCGGTGCACGGTGGACGGCGCCCACCGCGCTGTCAGGGAAGGTTGCGGCGTAGAAGGTCGCCGCATCGACCGCGTCGCCGTCGTACCAAAGGCAGATCGTGTTCTTGCTGACCATTTCATTTCTCCTGGAAGGTTGCGAAGCTCGATGTCGTGACAGGCCCGGTCGGGCGTTGACTCGAGCAGCGGCATTCAATCGTCCTCATGGCGCAAGAGCGGTCTGTCGGATGGGGCTGATACCCTTGTAGGAATCCACCGACCTTAGGCCGCTTGAGACTCAAGCGATGCCCGCACCGAGCGCCGGGAACACATCGGTGAACAACAGCGTGATCAGCTGCTGACCCGTGGGTGTGGACCAGTCCTGTGCGATTTCGGCCATGAGCGTGTTGGTGGCGGTCAGGACCACGCCGGCGTCGTGCATGCGCTGGCGGGAGAACTCTTCCGACAGGTCGCTCGGCGAGCCCGACGCATCCATCACCGCCTGCACGCCGAAGCCTTCTTGCGCGGCATCGATGGACGGGAAGATGAGGCAAACGTCGGTGGTCACGCCCGCCATGATGAGGTTCTTGCGCCCCGTGGCGAGGACCGCCTTGTGGAAGTCGGGGTAGGCCCAGGCGTTGACCACACCGGGACGCCTGACACGCGCCGCATGCGCCTCTGGCAGGATTTTGGCGATCTCTGGGAGGATGGGGCCTTGTGCGCGGTCTTCTTGGCTGGACGTGATGACGACCGGCATGTTGAGAATCTTCGCCATCTTGGCCAGGGCAATCGACTGCTTCGCAGCGAGGTCCTTGTCGATGTTCTTGATGAGTTGCATCGTGCCGACCTGATGGTCGATCAGCAGCAAGGCAGAGTTCTCGGCGGTGAAACGTTCAATTTTCATGGTGTAGCTCCTTGGCAATGAAACGGGGCGGATGGACCACTTGCCCCAAGGTGCGTGGCGGCGTTACAGCCTGCCCACGTCGCCACGTTGGTAGGCGGCGGCTGCCGCGGTCAGGCTGTCCTGGCTTGCGAAAGCCATGGGCCCGTTCGAGAGAATCGGTTGCTGCAGCGGCGCCCCGATGAACACAGCGACCTTGGTGCCGCCGGACTTTCCAACAAGCTTGTGCGTGGTCGCGATGCTTTCCGTTGGCAAGATGGGGGCGCCGAGGTCGTCCAGGCCGAAGCGCTGTCCATCGAGTTCAGCGCTGCCGAAAATCGGCATGAAGAACGCACGTTGGCCAGCAGGGACCGGCAATTCGAGTTCGGCGCCGGCCTCCAGCGTGATGTCCAGCAGCGTGACCTCGGTTGGCGGCGTCAGCGGCGAGCGAGCGCCGCCAAAGCTGCCGACGGGAACGCGCACCCGCGCGCCGGGGCGTTGCACAACCGGCACGTCCTGCGGCTTCAAGGTCAGAGCGAACGGCGCCGCGTTCTGCCGGTCCCGAGGCAGGTTGACGAAGATCTGCAGCAGATGCACCGTGCTCCCCAGCACCGCCGGGTTCTCTTCATGGACCACCCCGCTGCCGGCAGCGGTCCAGTGGAGGCCGCCCGGCTCTATCAACGTCCGGTTGCCTTGCGAATCGCGGTTCGCAATGCCCGTCTCCGAGTCGAGAAACAGGTAGGTCACGGCCGAGAACCCGGCGTGCGGATGCGGAGGAAAGGTGGGCGCACTCATCCATGCGTGGTCGATGCCCATGAAGGGGTCGAGTTGTGCAGGGTCGGCGCCATGCAGGCGCACCGCGCGGAACTGAGTTCCCCGGTTGGCGCGCTGCATGCGGGCGATGGTGGCGGTCATGGCGGTTTCTTTGTCGGGAGGCGAGCCAATCTCACGCGGCCTCGGCGGAGACCAGCGTCGGGTAGTCGACGTAACCCTTGGCGGTGGGCGGCGCGAAGAACGTGGTGCGGTCCGGCGTGTTGAGCTCGGCGCCGACGCGGAAACGCTCCGGCAGGTCAGGATTTGCCAGGAAGGGCGCACCGAACACGGTGGCATCGGCCTTGCCCTCGAGCAGCAGCGCCTTGGCGGTCTCCCGGGTCAGCCCGCCGCCGATCAGGTAGGCGCCGTCGAAGCGCGGGCGCAGCAGCGCGTGGTAGTCGAACTTCGCACCGAAGAGCGCCACATGCAGATAGGCCAGCCCCTTGCCGCGCAGCTGGTCGACCAGATGGCTGTAGGTCGCCTGCGGTGCTGCATCGGTGATGCTGTTGTAGTTCATCTCCGGCGAAATCTTGATGCCCACGCGGTCTGCACCCGCCTCGGCCACCATCGCGTCCAGCACCTGCAGGACGAAGCGCGCGCGGTTCTCGACCGAACCGCCGTACTGGTCCTGGCGCTGGTTGCTGCCCGAGGACAGGAACTGCTCGGGCAGGTAGCCGGACGCGCCGTGAAGCTCCACCCCGTCGAACCCCGCTTCGAGGGCGCGCCGGGTGGCCTGACGGTATTCGTCGACGACCCCGGCAATCTCTTCCACGCTCAGCGCGCGCGGCGTGACGAAGTCGACCTGGCCAACAGGGGTCCAGGCCTGGCCCTCCGGCTTGATGGCCGATGGCGCGACCGGCGTTGCGCCGTTCAGCAGCGACGGGTGCGAGACCCGGCCGGAGTGCATCAGCTGCATGAAGATGCGGCCGCCGCGCGCGTGCACGGCCTCGGTCACCTTCTTCCAAGCTGCCACCTGAGCGTCGGTCTCGACGCCCGGGGTATGCACATAGCCCTTGCCCATGGCCGAGGGAAACACGCCTTCGGAAATGATGAGCCCGGCGCTGGCACGTTGCGCGTAGTAGGCCACAGTGATGTCACCGACGACGCCGTCGTCGTCAGCGCGGGATCGGGTCATCGGCGCCATCACGAGGCGATTGGGGGCGACGAGGGCGCCGATGCGAACGGGGGTGAAGAGCTGGTTCATGGGGGATGCCTCGATGGGTGTGTTGCGATGGAAGGCATCTTGGACTGCTCCCAGCAAGGAATAAAGATGGCAAACTGGCAATCATTGGTTCAAAAATGGAGCAATTGCCATGGAGCTCTTGAACGACATGGCGCTGTTCGTGGAGGTGGCCCGTGCACGCAGCTTCAGAGGTGCCGCTGAGGCCACCGGCGTGCCGAACTCGACCTTGTCCCGAAGGATTGGCGCGCTGGAGAAGGCGATCGGCCTGCGGCTCCTGCACCGCACGACCCGCAAGGTCGAGCTCACCGAGGCCGGGCAGGTCTACTACGAGCGCTCCCGACGCATCGTTGACGAGGCGCGCGTCGCGCACGAGCAATTGGGCGAGATGCTTGCGCAGCCCAACGGCGTCCTGCGTGCGTCATTGCCGGTCGACTTCGCCACCATCTACATGGCGCCGCTGATCGCGGACTTCGCCCGCCGCTACCCCGGCATCACCTTCGACTTCGACCTCACGCCGCGGCGCGTGGACCTGGTGTCAGAGCCATTCGACGTGGCGATTCGCATGGGCGAGCTCACCGACTCTGGACTGATTGCCCGCCTGCTGGCTCGCTTGGCGGTCCAGGCGTATGCATCGCCTGGCTATCTCAAGGTTTCAGGCGAGCCAACCCATCCCTCGCAGCTGGCGCAGCACGAGTGCCTCGGTTTCGCCAAAGCTGGCACGTGGGAACTGCATCGCGGTGCAGACACTGTGCAGGTTGAAGTCGGGGGGCGCTTCATGGTCAACAGCGTCGGCATGTTCCGTCGCCTCGCCACGTTGGATCTCGGCATCGTCCTGTTGCCGCAAGAGATCGTGGCGGATGACGTGGCCGCCGGTCGACTGCGACGAATCCTGCCCAAGTGGGAGGGCAAACCGACGCCGGTCTATGCGTTGACCGAGACCCGATTGCTGCCCGCGAAAGTCCAGCGCTTCATCGACTTCCTTCAAGAACGTCTGCGCCAACAAGAGGGGACTTTGCCCGCTTGAGCCTGCCGGGTTGGCCGCGGCCCCTCGGTTGCGAATGGTCGAGTGCCGCTCAAGCGCGTTTCTCTGCCGCCCTCTGTTTCACTGCTTGGCGTTGGCCAATGCCACGGCATCCGGTCCTGCCGCGAAGTGCAACTGGTCCGAGGTGTCGTTGGCCGCGCGCCAGACTGCTTCTGCCACATCAAAGGGGCGGGTCGTGACCGAGACCTTGGAGAACTCGGCGAAGATGCCCTGCACGTAGTCGGCGTACGGCTCGGTGACGAGGCCCTGCATGCGCGGCGCACCGTTTTCCGCAAACCGCGTATCGGGGCAGTAGCCCGGCTCGACCAGCTTGACTCGAACGTTGAACTGCTGGAGCTCCAAGGCGAGGGATGCGCTGAAGCCTTCGACAGCTGTCTTGCTCGCGGTATACACAGCGACAAGAGGAAACGGCGCCAGCGTCGCGCTCGACGTGACATTGACAATGACGCCCGATCTGCGTTGGCGGAAGGACGGCACAACGGCTTGCGTCATCGCCATCGGACCGAAGGTGTTGGTCTCGAAGACGTCGCGCGTTGTCTCCATCGGCGTCGCCTCGAAGGCGCCGAGCAGTCCGATGCCCGCGTTGTTCACCAGCACGTCAATGGGTCCGGCAGCGGCTACAGCCGCCGCAATGCTCATCGGCTCGGTGATGTCGAGTGCCAGCACGCGCAGGTGCTTGGACGTAGGCAGGACATCCTCCCGGGGAGTGCGCATCGTGGCGATCACTTGCCAGCCACGGTCGAGGAAGTGGCGAGCGGTTGCGAGGCCGTAGCCAGACGAGCAGCCGGTGATCAGAACGGTTTTCATGGTGGTCTTTCGTTGGGGTTGGAGTGGCCGAACGATAGACCGCCAAAACAGGACTTACTACAATACTGAGTCCACACTTTGTTTGCAATAGTCCTGTCATGGTCGACCCTCTTTCTGAAGTCGTCTCGTTGCTCCAACCGGGGACTGTCTTCTCCAAGGGCATCAGCGGCGCCGGTAAATGGGCCGTCAGGTATGCGCAGTTTGGTCATCCAAGCTTCTGCGCGGTCCTTGAAGGCTCTTGTCGCCTGATGGTTGATGAGCACGAGCCGCTCACGCTGGAAGCAGGTGACTTCGTGTTGATGCCGGCGACGCCTGGCTTCACGATGTCAGGGTTCGAGCCTGCGAAGCCGAAGAAGATGGATCCGACCCTGTCGCCTTCGCCCTCGGAAGAGCTGCGCCATGGCACCCAAAGTGGCCCACCCGACGTTCGGCTGCTCGGTGGCTATTTCGTCTTTGGCTCGCCGGACGCGGCGTTGATCGTTTCCCTGCTGCCGCAGCTGGTGCATGTCCGCGGTGAGGAGCGGCTTGCCGTGATGGTGCAGCTTGTCGGGCAAGAGTCGCGCGAACAGCGGTCGGGACGAGACCTGGTGCTGGCAAGACTTGTTGAAGTCCTTCTCATCGAGGCGCTTCGCTCCACGACAGGAGCGGCGACGTCACCGGGGCTCTTGCGCGGCCTCGCTGACACGCGCCTCGCGGCTGCGATACGCCAGATGCATGAGAGTCCTTCAAGGTCTTGGACGGTCGAGCAGCTGGCCAAAGAGTCGGCCCTGTCGCGTTCCGCATTCTTCGAGCGCTTCAGTCGCGCGGTTGGAATTCCTCCGATGGAGTATTTGCTCGCATGGCGCATGGCACTGGCGAAGGACCTGCTTCGCCGAAGCGACCCCGTGCTCGCGGAAGTCGCTGAACGCGTGGGGTACAGCTCAGCCAGCACCTTCAGTACGGCGTTCAGTCGGTACGTCGGTCAGCCGCCGGGGAGTTACGCGCGCAGCCAGTGCAGACGGGTGCCCGTCACCACGGAGCGGCCATCCGATGGTTTCCCACCGGCGCCGCCAAGCAGGACGAGATGACTCGCTAGCGCGGCATGCCGCCGGCCGTGACGAGGCGGCGGATTTGCATCAGCTTGTCCTTCATGCGTCGTTCGTTGACGGGCCCCATGCGAAGCAGGATCTTCTGGCCGGCGGAGAGCGATTGCAACGCGGGCTCGTCGAACTCGTACAGCACCCAGGGACGTTCGGGCTGCAACGGCCCGTTGATCTGCGGCAGGCGAATCTTCAGCGGTTCATTGACCTCTGGTGTCGCGAGCAGCTGATCGATCACGGCGACCAGGCGGTCGTTGAAGTAGCGCTTCGGGAACCCAATGTCTTCATAGGCCTGCTGAAACAAGGGATAGAGACGTGCGTAGGTCGCGACCGCATTGGGCAGGTCGACCGACTCCACGAGCAGGACAAAGGGTGTGTAGCGCAAGCCGTTGTCAGCCCCGATCACCTCGCCGCCTTCCTTCTTCTCGACGGCCAGCCGACCCGCCGTCGGATTCACCGGCCACATGGCCACCGGCGCATGCGATCTCCCGAGGTTGTCCACCGTGGCGACGAAGCGTCGCGCGAAATCCTGGGTCTGGAACATCGACTGCACCGCCTTGCGTCCGAACAGGTCGGCGAGGGCGATTTCCACATCCGGTGGCGTCGCCGCCTGCGGGTTGTCCGCGGGCGCTTCGATCGGATACTGGATGCCCGGCTCCGACGCCGCGGATGCCGCTGGCGGCACGATCGTCGGCGTTGCGACTGCCGGCGCTGCGTCGGGTGCCGCTGTCGACGTTTGTTGCTGCCGCCACCAGTAGCCAGCCGTGCCGATCAGCGCGACCAGCACGACCCCTGCGACCAGAGCCGAAGTTTTTTTCAAGCGCGTCAGCGGCCTTGCGGCCCGTTGTTTCTCACCGGGACCGGGCTGGTCAACAGGTCGACATAGAAGGCATAGAAGCGGGCATTGTCGAGCTTGAACACCACCTTCGATTTTTGCAGCAGCTGTATCGAGGGATAAGGATCAGAGACGTAGACGACCGACTTCCCGTAGTTCCGGTCGAAAGTCGTGCTCACGTCCAGCCACAGGTCACGCACGTCGATGGCCAGCGTCGGGTCGACGAGGAAGGCGAGCGCCGTCGTGTCGAAAATGAACGGCAGATAGGGTGGCGGGCCGGAGCCGAAGAACGGTGCGAACTCGTCGCGAAACAGGCGCGTGATGATGGTTTGGGGCTGGTGCTGCGCGATCCGCAGATAGACATCCTTGGTGAGCGGAACGGTGTTCGTGCAATCCAGCGGGATCACATAGTGCGGAATCGCGGCCCGCAGAACGATCTGCGTCGCCTCCGGGTCGACCCACCAGTTGAACTCTGCCGTGTCGAGGTAGGCATTGCCCGGCGCATAGACCTGGCCCGCCATCGTCACGATCTTGTCGATCAGCGGAACGATGCTCGGGTCTTTGCGGATCGCGAGCGCCAGGTTGGTCGGCGGCGCGATCTCGAGGATCGTCACTTCGTGCGGGTATCGATGCACGGTCTCGATGATGAAGTCGATCGCGTTCTGTTCGGCCAGCCGCGTGCGGGTGGCAAAGCCGTCGGGCGGTGCGACCAACTGATTCGTCGGCGCGCTCGCGAACGCGCCGACGTAGTCGGCCGCCGGGCCGGTCAGCATCTGCTCGTACAGGTAGGACTTGTAGTCATGCAGGAGCGGGAAGGGGGCGCCTGCATAGA
>Ga0307509_10001414_pt1 | contig 40498 bp, 38 predicted proteins | sample 10_EM_MG_FD_202245 | JGI IMG/M metagenome (GOLD analysis project Ga0307509, IMG submission 202245) | Populus trichocarpa ectomycorrhiza microbial communities from riparian zone in the Pacific Northwest, United States - 10_EM | ecosystem: Host-associated > Plants > Roots > Unclassified | place...
GGGGAACAGTCACATCTGTAAGTTTTCTACTCCACGACATGGAGGCAAGACCAATATATTACGGCGTATCGATGATGGGGAAAATTCCCCCCCCCCATTGGTACATTGGCTCTACCTGGAGATCACACCGTCAGAAACGCGACTGTCATATATCTTTTGGCCTTTCTGTGGGGATTTCGCTTGGGTGTCCTGCTTGTCATCCCCGTTCAAGCGGAATTGCGGGCCTCAACGAAGACTATGCGCACTATGAGCGGTTTTTGTCAGTGGTTTGGCCCAATGCGTATTAGGCGCTTCCATTGTCTAAATGACACGAGTTGGCCCCTTATTGTGCTTTTTCGGAGATCTGGCGATTCACTCTGCCTCTATAAAAGCGGTGGTTTTCCACACTCATTGACGTCCTCTTGCCACTCCCTCTTCAACGTTCTTTTTTCCACTGAGATCTGCTGTCGTCCAAGATTGTTTGATACAATTCTAAGGCCGACCGTCCTATCTGTTAAAGATGAGATTTTACGTTCCTAAATTTCGTGAGTCAGTTTTATATACTGTATACCACTCCCTGATAGCAGACAGTTCGTTTCTGGGAAAATACAAAAGCTGAACACGCGGCTTTTACTTTCCCCCCCAACTGGCCATCCCATCTCCACAGTAAATGTACAAATCTGACATGCCATCATCCCAATCCTCCTCAAGCAGTTGCTGGGAAGTACAATTGTTTGGGATCCTTTGCTGGGTTGTCTTGTTCTGGAACGTACCAAGTCACACCTTCTATGGCAAAGTCTATGGTCAAGAGCTACAGTTTCAAGTTTACGGTACATGCGGGGGATGGACGATCCAGGCATCGTGGATTTAGACTTCCGGACGAAAGCTCCAAGACAGACCCTGCAAGTTCCACACAAGGCACCTCCAAGTTAGACGATTCCTGCAAGAACAAACGACTTCCGCCGATCCCTGGCCTTCATCTGAGAAAGGTGCAAAGAAACTGTGCTGTTTCACCCTATCCAACCATTGAAGATAGTGAACCGATTTCAACTCCGTGGCACGCTCAGACCCACCACCAGCGCCTCTACCCACGATCTGTTCAACAATCCTCAAGTGGTGTCAAGTCCGAATCGCATCCACAAGACTCTGCTGTTTCCTTGCCTCGATCCCTCATCCATGTACACCGATCCACACCTCCTACTGGCTCTTCCATGACAGTTCATAAACAACGCCCTAACGCTTATCCAAAGTAAGTATCTGACCCTATCATTTCAAATTTGGTTGATTTATTTTCGCTACAGGTTCTGAGTTGCAACCTTTGCATTCACTTGTGCCTATCCTTTCCGTTCGTTCTACGCCAGGCATTGATTGCCATTCCACACTCTTTGAACGATCTTCCGTCTACACTTTTTGTGTTTGTACTATCTATCTTCCACGAAGCTATCCATTATGAATTCCACATTAATTGAAGTTTGTACAATACACCGATGCCAATATGAAAATGGAACGTTCTAATTTTTGAGTTTGAGGACGTCTTGGAATTTGAATGATTCCCATGACGAAGGGGGCAGGATTTTCCACCTAACGGTTTGGATGAGTAACCGAAAACAAACAAGAAAATAGGGTGTATATACCGAACCACAAGTTTCCCTCTGGCAGCCCCATCATAACGAGGCATTCCGGCTTTAGATATCGTTTTTATTCCGTACAGATGGTGTGTGGCATGGTGATCAACTTCAACTGTGTACTCTTGACCGTCTACGCCTGAAATATAAACGACACCCTCCTTGTTGTTTAGTTCATCAGCCCAATGAAGGCGGAGGTCTATCCACAAGTCGTCCCGAACGCGCCTGAACCTAGGGTGCTTCAGCTCTTTGATGATGAAGGAAACGTCCTGCCGCGTGCCATTTTTGCGTTCATTACCCACTCCTTCAAGGATGATCTCGTCTCCTGCTCGACTTCCAGGGGGTACGTAGACCTTCAAAGGGGAGAAAAGTTTCTTTCCAGACCGTGTGTAGGAAACTACGCGGAAATGAAACGTCTTCCCGTGAAAGATCTCCTCGAGTGTCATTGGAAGGACATGAACCCATTTTTGGGGGGCGTCGGCACCGGCACCACGTAAGAGAGGTCTTGTAGGACGCAGGGTCCTTACAGCGCGTTCAGGGTCAGATGCCAGAGAGGTGTAATCGCGGGTAAAGGGATCTGGCCTGCAGCTTCGAGATTTGGAATGCTTCCGTAATTTATCATGGGTAGGTTTTAGTAGGGGTTTAGACTGAGTATTTCCAGAAATTTCTGCCGCAAAGTGTTCTCCTCCTAGTGGACCCGAGGATGAAAGAGGGCTTCGAGGCCGAGCGCCGCATCCTGGCATTGAGGAAGCTGGGGTGGGGGAGTCTGTAGAGGTATTTGAAGGTGAGGATGATGAAGTTTGAGGGGAAGGACCCCGCTGAAAATATGTTTTCGAGTCCAAACTTGCTGATGGTGTGGAGTCTTCCGACAAATGGGTAGTGCCTGATCGTGGGGAGAAAATCGATGAATATGACCCATTCTCAGCCGCACGTCGAGCCCGGCGGAGGTTACGCAGTAGAGTTCGATTTGCCTTATTGATCTTCTGAACGTTATAAAACATTTCAATATAAAAGCGAAAGAAAATGGACCATACCTCGACGAATTTGGCTGTTGCCTCTGTTCGATTACTGATATTTCGGTCGGGATGCCATTTAAAAGCCTACAATGTCCACAGGCAATAAATCAAAATCAAATCGGATGGGAGTAAGGAGATGGACGCACAAGATTTTTATACGCCCTTCGTATTTGCTCCTCGGAGGCGTCCCTTGGAACATGAAGTATATCATGTGCCTCCATGGTCTACACTTCAATTTGAAGTTTTGAGGATCGATGCGAGAGTGTCTCCATATAGTCGTTCGGGAAGGAGTTTATATGCAGCGGGATAAAGAGCAACGAGGCAATGAAAACTTGTTGTGCGCCAAGGGATAGAATGACCCAGGGAAGAGGCGGTGATGAAAGATCTTGTTTTAGCTGCATGTGTTGTAAGTCTAGGTACCTCGTGGCCAACACGCGCCTGACCATCCATTGCGAAAGTTACTTTTTGCCGCCGGCTAGGGAGAGATAGGAGGGGAATGGTGTACAACGTAAGCACCCCGTCTGAGTTCCCATTCCAGACACCTTTTGTGTATTTACGGCATATGTTGACGACAAGTTGACGAGGTCGAGAAGTGCAACAGTACACTGATCTGAGCATTCGCTGTTTATATCTGCGGTGGCCACCACTGAGTATCGCGCTTAGATTACGAACAGTGTTAACGCGAGCAAGCTGGAAGTAGGTATGTAAATGGAATTTACTCTGCAAAGTTCAAGTACATGTGCTTCGGCTACTTGAAGCCTCATCTAGTCACCCATGCGACCTGAACTGAGTCTGAAGCCGATGCGAGGGGCGATGAATGGTCGCTATGTGCTTGCCCGTTACTAGCAAAGATCAAGGTACCTTTTAGCTCCAATGTGTATAGGTATTATGTGCAGCCTGGAGAAATGGGTAGAGAGCTCCAAAGTGGGGTACATGAACGCCTGGAGGACCAAGATACAAGAAAGGTTTCTTTCGAGGAGTTATGGGAAGTGTTCTGAGGCCGGAAGAGTCACGAACAGCGTGGAATTCGGAGGCAAACGAAAAATTGGAAAGGTGGTGAATTAATTCCCCCAAAAAAGTAGGAGCAACAGAGGGTTGACCGTGCTCTCAGTTTGAGGGTTTCCAGGTACGAAAATAAACAGGTGTAACGGAGTCGGTCGGTGTTGGAGAGACGACAGGGGTTTGTAATTGAAGGAAATTCGTAGTTTATTTTTCGTTATTCTTAAAGAGATTACCAGGGACGAATTCGCAGTGCTCGACCACAATCTGGTCAGCGATGGGTTGTCGATGTGCTTATGTACTTATGTTTGGTGATGAACCGGGTACATGTGAAATCCATTTGCCGGCTGCAATAATTTGTTCTTCGTCCGCTCCTCACCCGTCTCTTCAATGCCAACCGCGACGACGACGTTTACAAAAGCGCCATTCGCCGCACAACTACCACTCAAAGCAGGTCTCAAATCATCTCCATTGTCCTCCACCCCGGCCTCACCAACGGCGCAGTCATCCACAAATGCAACCTTACGCTCGCTCTACAACCGCGCTGCTAGAGCATTTGTTTATCGCGACATCGCCCTCACATATTCTCTCTTACAGTCTGCTTTCGCAATACTAAAGCCGCCTAAAACCGCCCCTGACTTTCTATCCGAGCAACGTCGAAAATGGGATATCCTTCGGATCACACTGGAGTCAACGCTATACACCTCGCCCCCATCTTCCACGGAAGCCCTGCCAGAATCATTACGATCCATGCTATCCGAATCACCCCAAGCCCTCGCAACATCCATATACTCTCGTTCTCTCTCCCTATTCACGCCCAACAGCGGGATTACCCCAAAGGCTACCTCAAACGCCGCATACCTCCCGTCACCGGTTCTGACCACCTTGGTCTACAGTAGCCTCAAAATAGATGCGCCAGACGTTGGTCGTGTGGTTATTGAAGACTGGCTCGCCTGCCGGGAGCCAAATTATTCTCTGGAACCACAAGAAAGCGAAGGAGATGGGTATGCGAAGGTCCTCGATCTATACTGTCTCCAAGTACTGCCAAAGTTAGAGCAATGGGACTATGCTAAAGAATTCTTGGATTATGAAAGCGAACTGCCGACGCACCACCGCGAGGTACTGTTTTCCTTTATCTCAATCTAAACTCTTGTTAAAATTCAATAAACAGAACCTTAAGACATCATTGAACAACCACTACAGCCAAGCGATGGCATCTCGGCGGTCATACAACTCCACCCCTGCTTTGCTTTCTGCCCCGACTTCAATATCCCCGCGCAGCTATTCTCCTGCCCCTTCATCTTCGTCATCTTCCTCTTCTCTCTCGACAACCTCAACACACACGATTGTCCCTGCACGAGGCAACCGCTCCTCCACCTCAGCCTTTACAAAGCTCCCCCAAGCTTCTTCATCCTCGACTTCAATTTCATCTAATGAAACAGCCACACCTCGGGCTGCTCATGCATCCGTAATACCCAATGGCACCCCCAGATCTCCCCGCCAACAAGCAAAATCACGCCGTCTCTCAAATACGAGTTCAGGCTACTCTTCCCTTCCTCGGTCTCACCTGGCTCACGTGTCAGCCCGAACTAACCCGCTAAGTACTTATGCCCTCATCCGTGCATCATTGGCACCTTATTTGACGAGCGCCCGGGTAACAACCTTTGTGTTGTTGTTCGTGCTTGTACCTTTGCTTTCGTTTATCCTGCGGATGAAGCGAAGGAAACGACTCCTAGCGCTGGGAGGCACGACAATGGTTGCCGCTACAACTTCTGCCTCGAACGCAGAGCTTGTTAGGAGGCGGCTCCAGGCTGCAGGCGGAGGAGTTGAAGCTGGCTTCCTCGGCAAGGCCTGGACCGAGATCATCCGTGTCGTTGGAGACACCGTGAAGATGGCAGGCAGCGGGCTTGTTTGATCTATTCAGAATATCAACGGCCGACTTCTTTAAGAGACTCAGATTGGGAAATATTGGAATCCTTTCCATATATGTGTTCCTTTCTTTTTTTATGTTCAAGTCTTTGTCTATGCGTTTTTTGTTGATCTTGTCTGGATCTATTTACAATTATTGTATACCTAACACAAACCCTTTTAATGGAGACACTGGCTGCACCCCAGGCAGTCATTTCAAGCCAATGAGCAGGTCGACACACCGCGCGCCAAGATATTTATGATAACTTACAGTTGAATACCCCGAAAGAGGGAAAGGTGTGTCGTAATGGTTTCTCCTCTGCGAAACAAGGAGGGCCTTGCAGTGGATACAACATTTGTACAACATCAAGTGCACTTTCTCTACTGAGTACATTCCTGGCTTATGTTAAGATTGTTGTACGACAACTTGGCACCTCAAAAAATGTCAGCCTTCTAGCAAGTGCATAACTCGCCAATAGTTTACGGTTTACTACAGTTGTTGCTGGAAGGAGAACGGTGGAACAGTGGTATTGAAAGTGGGTGTGGTAGCGAAGAGGAGATTTAGGAGTCCTGAACCCGGTATTGGTATATCCTTCTTTTGCCTGCACGAACGTGGGTCGGTTTCCGTATCCAGGAATATATTCAGGCACTCACAATTCACGAACTGAAAGGATTGGAAGACAGAATTGAACATTAGCGAATGAAGGGATTGCTGAATGAGAGAATGAACGCACCGCGGATTATAAAATTAGCAAGAACGGCCGTGAACAGGGCAATGCTGAGGAAAATGGGACCTGCAAGAGCATCTGAGATGCCTTGAGCGAGCAGAGAGAGCACGACGAACGTAGCAACTCACCGAAGTGCCCTGGATCCCTACGACGAATCATGCTGATGCGATACTGATAGAGGCAATAACCATAAATCTGCAAATGACAAATCAGGAAGATGAATACCGTCTCATGAGCAGGGTACTTGCGAGTACACAGATGCTGATGAAAGCGTAGACATAGGCAAATCTACGCGCGATATCGTCCTTGGAGGCGTTGAATAGCCCAAGAGACAGGGCAGCTAAGAGTACGGACATGCTGAGCCAAGATATCCAAGCTATCGAAGCAGAAAAATGAGGATATGCGATAGAAAAAAACAGGCGCCTAAACACTCACTTCGCTCATTCGCGAACCACACCTTGCCTTCGACCTTAACGGATGTCGGGATCTTCTTGGGTACGTGAACATTAGGCGGCAGCGAATTGATGGAGTGGTAGTCGCGGACAGCAGGGAGCTGACCATGCTCGTTTGCAGATGCTTCCGGGATGTTGTCGGCACGAAGGTGTCGAACAGGACGTTGAACCTTTGGAAGCGATGCCAAGGCGTTCTGGGAAAAGGGCGACAAGATCGCGTGGAAAGATCTGCGAACAAGAGACTCATTGCGCTCGGAATCGCCTTCCGCCATGGTTGGAGGTAAATGGCAGAATTTCGGAGTCCGAACTGTCCCGGTCTAGAACGGAGTGACATCATCTAGAATCCTCTAGGGCTTTCCCAAACCCATATAATAAATACTCTCTGCTTCCACAAAATCTCCATACATACATACATACAATGGGCGCTGACTACTACAAACTACTCGGTATCTCAAAGACCGCAACAGACGATGAAATCAAGAAAGCCTACAAGAAAATGGTCAGGACTCAGTTTCTTGCTGATGGTCGTTTCACTCACTATCATCTCAGGCTTTGAAATGGCACCCTGACCGTAACAAAGGGTCAGAAGAAGCAAATCAAAAATTTAAAGAGGTATGTCGCCTTCCTTTCACGGAACCAATTCATTATAACATGTCATCAAATTAGATATCAGAAGCCTTCGAGGTCCTGAGCGACAGCAACAAGCGCGCCGTCTATGATCAATTCGGCGAGGAGGGCCTCAAAGGAGCAGGGCCAACGCCGGGTGCAGGGGGCCCAGGAGGCTCGGGATTCTCTGGATTCAGTGGCTTCCCTGGTGGAACGACGTATACATTCACATCGGGGCCAGGTGGTTTCGGAGGTGGCAGTGGCGGATTCAACCCCACCGATCCTCAGAAGATTTTTGAGTGAGTTCTTTGCTTCTGGGACCAAAGTTGTTTATTAACCATCTGCCTCCAGAGAAATGTTTGGTGGCGGCTTATTTGGTGGGATGGGAGGGATGGGACGCGGCACGAATATGTTCACCGATCAAGACCATGATATGGGGGGCTTTACCTCGTTTTCTGGGATGCCTGCGGGCATGCCAGGCGGGATTCCTCGACAACGACCAACGCGCTCGGGTACCCAACCGCAGTTCGGAAAACGTGCACCATCTCCCGCCAAATCCGAAAAACCCTCTGAAATTACACGACCCCTTAAGGTCTCCCTTGAAGATCTATATAATGGGGCTACCAAACACCTCAAGGTTGGACGAAAGCTGCTGGATGGCACTACCGAAGACAAGGTGTTAGAAATCCAAATTCATCCCGGATGGAAAAGTGGGACCAAAATACGTTTCCCTCATGCCGGCAACGAGCAACACTCGGGTCAAGCACAAGACTTGGTATTCGTAGTGGAGGAGAAGCCCCACGAGGTCTTCAAGCGCGAAGGGAATGATCTATATGCGAACCTGAAGGTTCCCCTTGTGGAAGCGCTTGCCGGACCTCCCGGGGGCGTTGGGAAGCTGTCGAAAACATTGGAGTTGTTGGACGGGAGAAAACTACAGATAGCCGTTCCTATGGGCGTTGTCAAGCCCGGGCAAACCATGACCATTCCTGGGGAGGGCATGCCAATACGTAAAGATGGGGCTGTGCAGAAGAAGGGAGACCTCGTCGTCCAGTGGGATGTTGTTTTCCCAGACCGATTAACAACTGCACAAAAGGAAGGAGTACGGAAAATCTTGGGTTAATTCACTCCATCCCCACTCTTGTCCCTCCCACTTCCTATAGCTACCCATGATAGATACCTGTTAGCAATTGTATATTTATCACCTGCATCTACTCGCATTTATTTAAAATACTTCGGAGTCACATTGTTGAGCATTGAGCGCTAAGCTGCCAAGCGGCCCATACTGGTCTTTCACCTCCGAATTGCACCAACCACTCCTCGAACAGGCAAACCTTCCCTCCGATATCCTCGGAGACACTTATTCGGACGATGCTTTCAAATGCTCAGCCCCAGGTCGGTCATATGATCTTCTTAGGCTGGCACCATTACTGACGGGGCTGTTCATTTGTAGATATTTCCCCAAAAATCTTCAGGGTATCGATCTATTTATCACTGGTGGGGGTTACGTTGGGGCTACCATGTTTTCCTCGCTATCAATTATCAACTCTACTCTCACGAAGATTGGTTCGAGTGCTTGTTTAGCTCACGGCTTAGTTTCGGAAAATATATATACCCCCTTCAGATGGTTGGGTTCTATGTTTGCACCTATCGGCCATCCTTGAACAAACCTGTTTGACATTGTTTGCGCTTATGGGTCACATCTTACAAAGAATCCCCCCCAAAAAAGGGTAAGGACAATCTGATTTAAATTTTTAAGGTAGTTAAGCCATGCCTGAATAGATTTTTACCACCGTTGCCAGTTTTGAACCTTGCCCACAGTTACGGATATTATTGGCCCTCGTCAACAATTATTTAATCTCGCCGAGAGGAGAAACGTTGCTTCGTGTTCCTCGTCCTCTACAAGAACACATTAGCAACAAAATCAAGGGGATGCCAAAACTAAGTTTCACACACCAACTGAAAGGAGCGGAAGATAAAATGTATTATCTTCCATGGGAGTGTGGGCACCATGCTAGATCTCAGTTCGACAAAACTCTTATGAATGGCGGTTGCTACAATAAGATTTCAAATGAACATTTAAATTTAAAGAGAGCCTATCTCGTTAGTCTAGCCATCTGCTATGAATACTAGGTGAATATTATGTACAATCGTCGTTTGCTGTGAATTTTTTTTTTTGTTGATTCAGATGTTTAGAAGTAGTAAATACTCTTAGTAGCCATCGAGGGGCATCACGGCGAAGCGATCCTGTGGGTTCTTCGGAGCGGTACGAAGGGTCCTGGCCCGCCTAGATACATGGCCATGGAAAAGATTGGTCTGCACAGGAAGTCGCAAAACCGGGATATTCGCCTGCGATAAGTGATGCAAGACTTTGATCACCCAATTTTCACAGGACCAAAAAGGAATTCCACTGGGATCATCCCCGCTCTTGGTGGCCGGGAATTGTGCTACGAACTGGTTCAGCGCAGCAGAGGTCATCGAAATTTCCGCAACGTGCAAGACACCAAGTAAACTTGGAGTATTTGAGAGAGGGCAAACGGTATGAGCCAGAGACCAGGAGGCCATGGCTTGGCGGATTTGGAACACCATAACATCCGGTGCGAAATAACTGATAGGGTGAGCGACGAGTGCCCAGTGTGGGGGTCCTGCACGGTTGTTGCCTTCCTGGATATAGAATGCAATCCCAATTTTGAGAGGCATTTGAATCTTTATCTGAGAGAATATGTACCAATCTCGAAAAAATGCTTTTGTTGAAATTGACGCACCGTTGTTCAAAGAAAAGAAGATGGGATTGTGAGGATAGAGGCGCTGGGATGCGCACGAGGCTGGCTCAGCGCGCCCCTTTTAAATCGGGGGACAAAATGTGTCATCTTTCCGTTTCCGGAATTGAACTTGGCCCCATACGATGTGGCCCAGGCTGGGCCACTGTTTAATATGGAAGAATCTTCTGGCCTCTACATAGACATGGCCCAATATGTGGGTGTCCCTCATTTTGAATGGCCGTCTCAACACTCAAAGTCCAAGATCGTTATATATTAAATTTTTTTGTGGAACATGGAATCGTGATCATATATATGTGCATTGTCCTAGCGAGAGGGTGGCGTGGTTCAATTGGAGGGATCTAGCTTAATAACCGCAACCTTCCCATTCTTCTTCTTTCCATCTCGGAGAACTGGAAGTCGCTTTTCCTTCACGAAAGGGAGTAAGTATTGAGCCAAGGAAGGAAGCTTGCAATGGTCTTCATACTCCAAGTAGGCCAAAGCCCGGATCACCCAAGAGCTGTGTGACCACAAAGCGCCTTTGCTTGGATCGTCGTCGGCTTTCTTTGGCCCAAAGCGACGAAGATACCGATCAAACTTTCTGGGTGACCATGGAAGGTCTACTACGTGAATCACGCCGAGGACGCGTTCGTCGTTGCGGATAGGATAATTTTCGACCTCGCTATCACGTAGTCTCCATTCCGCACCCATTTCCCTGGAGTATATGCCACGAATGCACACCTCGTCTGCGTTGTAGCTGTCGTGATGAAAGCCCAATGCCCACAAGGGAGAGTTAGGATTCTCTTGTCTGTAGAGAACAATCCCTATTTTGGTGTTGTTTGCGTGAAGATATTGGTGGGAATCGATGTAAGATTGCGAAGACATGGTGTTACTGTTTGTCCGTTGTTATATCAGGGAGTTTGAGAAGAGATTGGAATTGGCCACTCACTTGATAAGAAAAAACGCTGGGAGGGGTTGATGAGGAATCGAGTTCGGCGACATGATTTATATACGAGGGCCACAGAGGTGCTTTTTCCGACACGAGGGTAATTGTGGTGCTTGGATGGGAATCGCTTTGACTCGCCATTTTTGGTAATTTCAGGAAAGCGTTCAAAGCGTTCACCGCTTCATTTGGTCCTGGGGTACATGCACAAGCAGTCGCATTTTTACTGATCTATTAAAGCCGAATTTCAAGGCCCGAATGACAAGGAATTATCATTTGACCAGTCGTGTATAGATCCCTGCGAGATGGAACTACAAAGGATCAGCGGAGAGCATAAGAAAAAGAAACCTAATCTAAGTCTCATTGAAAAGAGTATGGTAAAGGTCCATATGAGCCCTTGAAACACGCGCAATTCAACATTCTGCTCAGTGATCAGCAGATATAAGATGCGCACCTATGAGCCTTTGTCGCCTCACTCTGCACAATCCACTTGAGCAAAAACGGCGCCCAACCTTCAATCCGTTCCGTCACCCTCGTCTTGTTGGGATCATCACCTTCCTGAGAGAAAGTGCGTAATTTCCACACGATAATGCCTCCATTTGAGACTGTCTCGTACAGCGCTTCTGGAGTACGTGAAGACAAGGCGGTGGAGAGTGCAGAGCCATCCCAAGATAATGTTCCGGTCAGTTGCACTTTGCTTTTGAACATCCCGAAAAAGAGAGGCACAGATTCTTCCATCGTAAAGTGTTGTCGGTTGATTGTGCTTGGAACCTCGGCCTGGGTTCCTACAGTTGTCGGTATGGTGCGGACGCCCACGTCACATAACTTTTTTCCTTCTGGAAGTGCCAATTCATCTCTCTGGAAGAGTTCAAATCCTGAGCAGAGTTTCGATAGACGGCATACGCGTTCATGGCCCTCTGAAGTCCCGAGGGTGGTGAACGCGTCCTGTAGGGATACTGAAAGAACGACAGAGTAGTCGGAGAAGAAATTGGGTGGTGGATCGGTTTTCGGTGTGAGGGACGGCAAAGTACTAGAGGCCATTATGTGTTGGTTGACGTTTCAATTTGAGAGGTTTCCATCATGTCAGATATAGTCAAAGTTAAGTCTCGGACATCTCGGACATCAGATATAATATTAGGGTATTTATTGTTATTGGAATCCCTCAAAATATGCCCGAGCTCTTGAAGATCGCTCTCCAACTTTTGAAAATATAAGAGGAATATAAGTCGACTTCATCGAGGGAGGATTCAAGACTGGAAGAGGTTGCGAGGAGGGAGTTAAGGAATGAATAAGCAGTTTGAGGAGAGCTGAACTGATGCAACTCTACGAAGAGGGGCTATAAGGTGTGAGAAGCGACGAATAAATCATTACACAAACCTGATGCTGCATATACTGCGGCCAAAGATACGCGTCTGGCATACCAGTCTAGCTGAAGTTACAAGTTGTAAATCTGTGGGAGGCGAAATTAAAGCGAAAGTCAAAAGCACTCTTACTTGTAAAGATTTATCCCCCGTAATATGACAGGCCTCATCTGCAACGCGAAATGCGTGCACAATGGCTTTTGTAGGATCCAAAGGGGGTACACCAGAGGATGGGGAAGCGAGAAGAGCAAATGCCTATTTCGAATTAGACAGTTATCGAAAGACGCAGAAAAATCTCAATAACATACTTCTGGGAGATAAGAAAGTACAGGTTCGTTGTACTCCAAGCGTGCCCGGAGAACATTTCCCACCGTTACCTTCTTCCCGGACTCAAGACAGCTATCTAGAGTGGGTTGTCCAACGCCAGGAACGGATGCCATATGTCTGAGGCCATCGTGAAGCCATGCGCGAATTAATGTCCGCCTTGGCAAGTCCCCATTTCCAAACAGAGCCGACACAGCTGTGTCCGAGAGTGGTTCGGAATGGGCCTCATTTGGAGGCAACTCTAGAACAGAATGCGCGAGGGCTTCGCGTGTGAAGCCATGTGTCTTGACCAAAGGCAGTGCGAGACGAATAAGGCTGGCACTTGTAGAATCAGATAGTGATCAGAATAGGCGAGAACTGGAAAAGAAAATACCTGGACGCTGTTGGCGACATTGGAGAAGACAAGGGGCGTGATTTGACGGAGATTGCCGAGAGAGGTCAAATCCAAGAGATCGGGTTCAGGGTTTCTTGATAACAATAACCTGAACCTGTTCCACTTCCTCTCGCGAAAAAAATCCATACCCCGCCATCTCCAATGTCGGACTGGGGTAAAGTCATTCTACCTTTTCTCATCGATGGTCATCGAATGGCTCACGAAGGATACCACAAATTACAGAAGAATCAGACAGTGAATCCTCAACAAACGGCAAACCTTCGAATCCAGCTCCTGCCAAAGCTGCATCTGCACCTCCTCCCGTAAAGAAACCCGTCGTCCATGGGAAAGGGAAATGGGAAGGAGAGGACGAAGAGGACTCTGAACCTGTGGTGAGTAATTGGCCCGAGTTATGTACGTTTTTTATATATCCGAAAATCATATTTATTCCAGAGCGATTGGGAAGAATCTTCAGAGGAAGAATCGGAGGAGGAGAAACCTGCGCCTGTTGCCCCTCCAAAAAAAAAGGGTACCCTTAAAGCCAAGCTCGCAGAAAAAGAGGCGGAGAAAGCAGCAAAGAAAAATGTGGATGGTTCGGATTATGACTCGGATGCTGTCCTCGACCCTCGAGAACAAGCCCGGAGAGACAAAGAGCGTGAGCTTAAAGCTGATCTTAATAATGCCGCCGAACTCTTCGGTGCGGCCGCTCTTGGTGGTAAGTTTTGACATTCTATTGCCATTCCCTACTTGAAGAATCACTAGGAACATCTTCCTCCGAGTTGGATTCCCTGATATCATTCCAACCCCGTACAAAAGAGGACTTCGCCCAACTATCCGATAGGATAATCGAGTTCGTCATCAAACGCCATCAAACAAAACCTCTTTACCCCTTATTCATTGAACATCTTGCCCGTGCACTCGCGTTGCCACTCAAAGACGTTGAAGTTCGCAAAGTCGCCAGCGGCCTTACAACCCTCGCCAATGAAAAGCAAAAGGAACAAAGAGACAAGCAAAGTGGCAAGAAGAGACCCAAGGCTGCGAGCAAACCAGGACTGGCGGGTGCCAAAGTTTCAGCAAGGCATGTGTTCCACCATATTCCGAGCATATCAGGGAATATAAATTTCTTTCATAGGGATACTGGGATATACGATGAAGCGTTAGATGACTTTGGCACCAATGCGGATGACTTTATGTGAGCTGCCCTCATAGAGCAGTTGACACTGATTACCTCGCACACCCTTGGGCGTCGTGTATATCTGTTCAATCTCCTTTGTTGCTCATAATTTTACCTAATTTTCTTTCTGAGATAATCGGACGATCCATGCACCTCCACCACTACGGGCTACAAATCTGTTCGAAAAGAGGTCCCGCGAAGAACTTTGTCGTTTTTGCTTGGCTGGTAAAGGGCCGACAACTAGACTTAATTGATAGAATCTGGGGTCATTTATCTCACGTTCGTGACGTTCCCCTTTAAGCTGTCTTCGTCCTCGACAGATCCAAGGACAGATCTATATGTGGTTGTTACCCCATTAATATCGAACTAGGTAGTATTAATTATTGTGTGATATATAAGTGGCGATTCCTACTAACCTCGAGGCCAACTCGAGGCTCCAAGAAAGACCTTGTTCGGAGTTGAACAATACACCATGGGGACTCGTATTATCAGCACCTCCTAGCCCACTATCGCCGAACAGCGGCATCGGAGATGACAGTCACAAAAACATGCAGACTTATTCGGTTTGAGGCAATCGACTACCTTTTTGTTTGTCAGATCTGGGTTCACCTTCCTCCGGCCCATATTGTTATGAGTCAGTCCGAGATAGATAAATAGGTTGTGTTGTTGGAACCCAAGCTTGCGAAGCCTGCTTCTCCTTCCTCTGCTCGGGTGAGTTACACTGCGCCACTTGATCGATTGACCACTCACCTCGAGGAGCGTCAGTCAATTCGTCTGCTCGAGATCTCTGTCGTTGATAACAATTTCGCCACTCTTTCACTCTGTGAGTTTACCATGCTACCTTGTTCCAGTTCGTAAGTTAAATGAATTAAGTTTCGCTATTTCAAAGGAGGAAGAACTTGTACTATCCCCCAATGATCAGAGTTGGAATAATAATTTTCTCGGACATACAAGAGTGGGGGATTGTCGTCTGTCCTCATATCTCATATTTTGTGGGCGACAACCGGGTATACGTTGTTTTTCAACGGCGAAATATGGTCTGGGGTCGGAGAGATTATGAACGCAAGATGCTTGAGGACGGCGCGTTTCGAGGGATCCTTCATCTTGCCGACTTGGACTGCGACAAAAGCGCGATACACGGCCGCATGCAAAGCGTCGTTTCCGGTCCGGACGAGGGGACAGGCATGCCTAATCCCACTTCACTTCCATGGGGACCTAGAGCATGGATGATCCGCGTACTCCTCATCCTTCAACGAGAGTTTCAAATCCCTTTGCCACATATACCCGTCCGACGCCTCCCTGCATATATCGAGCAGCGGTCCATTGGACTTAATCGCAATGCTGTGCGATTTGTCGACGACCCCCCTCAGGGATGAAGGACATAGCACCAGGGTCCAAGTCTTCCCTGAAGCTAAACTCAATATCAGGTACCCATTAGATTTTAGGAAAAATCCCCCTTTTGTTCTCGATCGAAATGCTCTTGTATGCATATTTCTATAGACTTTCATTTTCTCTTCGCCTCTTGGCATTAACTCTGCCGCACCTAAGGTCCTCATGAGAATAAAGGTCCTTCATGGAATGTTCGCTATGCTACAGCTGTAGACTTTCTGCTCGCTTGGCCAGTTATTCCACAAATCTTGTTGGTCGTAAAAGTCGTGAATTCACTATAGGAAATTGCAAACAGGGATACACTACAAGATAGGCAACAATTTAGTCAGAAAGTCACTAATGTAGAGAAAGAGACACAAAAAAGATAGAGATCTACAAGCAAACGAGTCTTGGCAAGCGCGTTTACTTCTTCTTTTTCTTTTTCTTTCCTCCGCCTGTGGTTGCGGCTGGTTCAGTGTTTCCTTCATTGACGGCTTCAACTCCTGTCTCGTCTTGTGGGGTGGCCGGAGTTGGGGTTCCTTCCTTGCTAGCTTCGCCACCTTTCTTCTTTTTCTTCTTCTTCGAACCGCTTGCAAGGGCTCCCTCCTCCTCATCTCCCTTTGCCCCTTCTCCTTCTCCATCAAGAGGGCCTGCCTCTGCTTCGCCGCTGTCGGGAATCGGGCTCGTAATGTCAAGAGGGGCACCTTCAGGGGGGTATTCTGCTAATGGGGCGGGTGATGCTGCCCTCGAGGGCGCTCTCGATTTTTGTTGGGTAGGTTCAAAACCACTCAAAGATAGGTTGGGACCAGTGGAACCAAAATCGAAGATTCCATGGCCTTGTGATGATGGCAGCTCAGACGGGACCGGTTTGGGTGATGGCTTAGGGGAGGGTGCAGCGACTGGAGATGAAGAATCCCCTATGCCTCCGCCAAAATTTCCCCAACCAGTCGAGCCAAACATAGACGGTTTGGTTGTGCTCGGTGTGACAGGTGTCGTGGCTTTCGAGCCTTTCTTCTTCTTTGTCGTGGTCGTTGTACCGCCCCAGCTTCCCCAACCATCATCCCCTCCTCCAGTATCTGTTGAGATCCAAGGTTTGTCTGGTGGATTAAGAGAAGATGAAGATAGAAGCCCACCAGAGGAAAACATTGAGGTATTATTTCCAAAAACGGAGGAGGGTACGGTGGCGATTTTGGCCCTTTCCTCCTCTTGGCGTTCTGTCTCTGCCATTTCAGCAGCTAGCCGGTCAGCTTCCCGGTCAGCTTCCAACTTTTCTAGCTCTTTCCTGAGTTGTTCTTGTTCCGCTATCTCTCTCTCTTCCTGCTCCTGTCTCGCTGCTTCAAGCCTTTCCTTCTCAAGCCTTTCCTTTTCTTCATTTGCGTGTTTCTCCGCTTCGGCTTTCTTTCGCTCCTCCTCCTCTTGCTCAGCGGCATCTTGAGTAAAGGCGGCAGGGGATTTTGCAGCAGGAGTAGCGCCCTTCTTTTTCTTCTTCTTTGTGGTGGAAGTTTCCGCGACCATCGATTCTGCAACAGGTTGTTCCACAGGTATGGGCGTCGGTGGGACAGGGCTAGCAGTGCGTACAGGAGGTGCAGGACTGGCGGCTCTGCTTAGAGGTCGGCTTGGTACTCTGGCTTCTTGAAGATGTGGATCATCTAGGTTGACGTTACCCCACCCATCATCGCCACCACTAGCAGGTTTGCCATTGAAGTCCCAGCTGAACGCATCGTTAGCTGCGCCGGGTTCGTTATGGATCTGGGATGCGGGGTTCAGTGGGCTGAGACCTCTCTCCTTCTTTTCAAATGGAGACGGGGCTTTGGACCCCCAGAGTCCAGTAGTGGGGGACGAAGTAGCAGCAGCGACAACGGGCTCCTCGTGAGTTGCAAAATCAGATTGTCTACCGAACGGTGATTTATTTGCTCCTAAAGAAGGGGAATTTCGAGATGCAAGGCCGCTGGCAGGTGTCGCAACAGCAGGGCTGGCAGCCGCGGAGCCCTTCCGTTTGCTTTTGCCAGCTTTAGTGGTAGCAGGGGAAGAAGTCGCATTCGTAGCTGCAGCCTGGAAGCCCCAGCCATCATCTGCCGCAGCTGTTTCGCCAAAGACAGAGGCAGGAGGTTCACCGAAAAGAGCGGGACCGCCGTCATTGGCAGCCAGGCCAGAATTGCCAAACATTGAAGGAGGTCCGCCGTTACCAAATATTGTGGGAGGCCTATCGTCAAAGTTTGCAGAACTGGGTATATTGCTGTTGCCAAAGAACGAGCCTTCGACGCCACTTTTAGGTCGATCAACAAATGGCGAAGCAGATCGTCCAATGGCTGACGGGCCATGAACGAATGGTGAACTAGACCTCTCAGTATGTTCTGCAACGAAAGGCGATTTGGATGGGTCGAAAGTGTTGTCTTGAGCATATGGGGATTTAGGTCGATCGAAGGTGTTGTCTTGAGCATATGGGGATTTAGGTCCGTCGACGTATGGAGAACTTGGGCGATCGAGGATGGCATCCAAGGCAGCCGATTGAGGAGCGCCCCACAGATGACTCTGGCGGTGTTCATCGACAGCGGATTTCGGAGGACTTGCAAAATCTTGAGGGTTTGACTGGTCAAAGTGACCTTCACCACCTCCGTAAATTGATGCCGATCCAGACTGGGGTTGCTTAATCGACGGCGAACGAGAGGAAGGGTGACCAACTGACGGAGGGGCGCCCCACCCTGACGACAGCATTTCCTGGCCTTGGCCTCCTCCATTACTACTCGCGACTTTGGCGATGGACGATGCGCCATATACACTATTCCTGTTTCGATCGCCCGTGGGAGTAAAGCCTCTGTCTTCGATACCGTATTCCCTTTCTCTATCTTTGCCCTTCTTTCTTTCCGAATCACTGCCGGTCCTCTCCCCATCACTGCCTCTGGGCATCTCGCGTGTAGAGTACGCTGCACTTCGAGTAGAGGGTGCAATCGAAGGTGAATAACCCTTCGATGCAGTGCGTTCGATGCGAGTAGCATCAGGAATACCGGAGTTCGACGTATGCCTACTGCGGCTACCTCCTGGCGGATAATAGGGCTCAACTGGGGTGCGGGAGCGCGAAACAGGCTCGGAACGTCTATCAGAACGGCCACCATGGAGTGCAGACTGGTCATCTTCAGGGTAAGTATCAATATCGTCGTCTTCTATGCGATGACCACGTTCGTTGTAGACGATGACCGCGGGCCCACTGCGGAATATCTCAGGAGAAACGAAATACAAAGAAGTGAAGAACTTACTATTTGACTTGACCCTATCAAATATAAAGATTAATGAGAAGTCGCATACAGGATGGGGGGATACCCACGTTATCCATCCACTTGATCCTCGCCTTGAATTCAGTGAGGCCGAAATGAATCTCGACGGAGAAAACAATAGTCCAATATTTCTTTCCGTTTCTACCACTCTTCGGCTCAGCACTACCATTCAATAGTGACAAGTCTGCCTGAACGACGCAAAGCGTCGAAAAAACATCTGGATGGCACGGTGAGAAATGACAAAAAAAAATGAAGTTAAAATATTTACGCACCATCATGCCGGCTAATCCATTTGGGGACAACATTTCCTCCTCTATAACACCAAATTTCTACCTCGAAAACTGAGAGCATGGATAAATTGGTCAACTCGGTGCAATATTTTCTTGTAAACACTGTCGATTCCTTGACTTTCACACCCTGGAAAACATTCACATCTTGTACATTTTATGAAAATAGAGGTAGCGCACCCTCGCAAGAATGCAGTCAAATGCATCTGGTAGCAACTTGGGGCCTGAGGGCAATTCACAAAGCCTCTCCTTTCGAGCCACATGGTCTGGGTCATTCGGGTTCAGCTCGCGCAAGAACTCAACGCCATACATGAACTTGGACATGCGGGCTGACACGTGGTGGTCGCAATAGAAGCCAATTGCGCCGTCTGCTACTGCTTTGGATCTGAAGGGAGGTGTAAGTGGAATCACCCCTGAAAATTCAAATGCTTACGTCTGGGTATCAGGCCTGCTGACAGTAATTTGAAGAGGGGCCAGACGCTCTTGCAGTTGGCTGATAACGCAAATATCAGAGGTAATGCTTCCGTGCATGCACAGATGTGTACTTACACGAATAACCAGGGAGAAGCAGCATAGCCGCCAACCAAAAAGACAGACTGCAAGTAAAACGTTGAGAATGAACTCAAAATCAACGTCATATGTTTACATACTCTAATAATCCCATGCGAAGCTTCAATTTGCGCTTTGATGCAATTCACGGCCGCTAGAAAATATACGCGTTTAAGAAGATAGGTAAAACACGCGAAACAGCAACTTTACCATCCACTGAAGGTTCGAACAAGTTTGCGACTGCAATCAGACCAGAGAATGAGTTTTGTTGAAGTTGAAAGAGGCAGGAAAATTGTACCTTCATTCCTGAAGTAAGAGTCAGCTTTTTATGTATACGACGGGGAAAGGCTACGAACCCAGTCAACCGGAGCTGTCCAGACCGAATGCCCACAGGTAGATCCTAAATTAAATATTAGTTTATTTCTAGGTTTTAGGGAAGTTTGCACACTTTATCTAAAGGAGACCCAAAAGGGATGAACTGCAGTTCATTTCGGTCACGGAAGAGACGTTTAGTAGTCTCGTCAAATTTTCGGGTAATATGGTCGAGTGAGTCGGGCGAGCCATACTTCGAGTGCTTGAGTTTCTCTGGGATTGGGGGTTGAAAATGAAAATAACTAGGTAGAGACCAACGACATACCCTCAAGAAACTCTCTGGCGCGTCTGCTGACAAATACGGATCCAGCGAAGATGCCTAAAATTGCATTAGTTGGTTAAAAACGACAAGAACGGTGGACCAACAGTCCGGGGGAGCGATTTCTTCCATTGCAAGAGGAGATGTCCCCTTTATAGCATAGGCACTGATGTCGAGAGTTCCTCCACCAGCATCGACAATCAAGAAACCATGTTTCGACGGATTCTGAAAAATGAAGGGAAATGAACACAAGGAGCTATTTGAAGAGATGGCACGCACAGAGAGAACATCCGCTGCAAGGCCACTGAGAACGCATGCGTGCAAGCTCGCCTCTCCTTCTGTCACAAACCTAATCCTTGCCCGACCAGCATCTGTATCGGGAACAAGTTTACCGTAAACAGCAGCATTCCTCATCCTCGTTTGCTGAGGACCCTCCCAACCGTTCGGGTGGCTAAGCACAAGTTGGATATCAGGTTCAACGGAAGACCAAAGAGAGGCACCGTTAGCATGGGTATCGGTGATAAAAGAGCGGGTGCAGCTATAGAGATAGGCAAGGAAGTCCCCAAACACATGGACAGGAGTTTTCCGGCGAGGAAGAGGACTGAGGCGCATGCCGTTCATGTTGAGCTGCATTGTACGAGGACGAAGGCGAAGCTTAAAGCTAAGTAGAGTGGTCAGGATGGCCCAATGAGAATAAAACGAGTAAATACAGTTCAACTTTAATCCAGCCTTCGTCTTCAGCTTGAGCTGCAATTGAACTGCTATCGGCTTCTGCACCTGCAGCCATAATAGTACCATGCCTGTCGTAGTATATCACAGAAGGTATCTTTGAGTTGCCTGCTACATGTTCTTGGCCCGGAAAGCTGTTAAGACTTGATCAACCAATTCTGCTCTCGGAAGAACGTTAAAATATCTTACCGAGTAACACCATGGATTTTTGGGATTTCACCGGGTTCGAGAATGGCGTAAGAGACCTGCAGGGGGGTGTTCAGGATTAGCGAGCGACAAAATCAAGGGCGGAACTAAATGCACACCCCACTAAAGGTTGTTCCAACATCGATCGCAATGACGAGTGATCGAGATAGACCACTGTAGGGTTTTCGGGTATCAGCTGCATGCTTCATGTGTACCATATTCCAGTACACCGAAGGGCAGCGCGATTTTGAAGAAATTACAGTGTAGAATGGTGAGAGTAGTAATTGTACAAAGAACAGAAATTTTTACACGAGATTTACACGAGGTTGAAGGTTGGGTTGATGTGCCTCCGACCGAACCCTTCTTAATTTGGTCTTCCATGAATTGCATCCGGTTTCCCCATCAACCGGCTAATTATGACAATAATACTTAAATAGAGTTCCAAGTAAATCAGACACCATTGGTTAAAGGGAACTCAGTGCCAGGCCTTCACCCCAGAGCTTGCCCACCATTCTGTAAAATTTCGCCATGCTATACTACATGATACACCGCACCATTTCCAGCCACAATACACTCACCTCCAGTGCCTAGGACTTCGAGGCCCGGGTTTGGGAGGGCAATTTATTTCTTCTAACATGTCCCGAACACTTGTAGAGTGGATACAAGAAAGATAATCTCCAAAAATCGGTTCCTTTCGCGCGATCTCACAAAAGCAACGTACAAATTGGTTGTTTCAAGATGTCGGGATTCGGATTGACGATACCAGAAAATTGGTAGCACATGTTTGAATGCACCACCTTTTAGTATTTACATAAAAGTAACCAAAGAGCGGGAACACAATTTATAAAAAAAACACTTCTTATCCAAGACGCCAGACGCAGGTAGAACACAAGTCGAAATCTGTAGGAGTATCTTTTGATGAGCCTGAAGCACGCTTGTACCAAACGTATGGCCTTACATTCGCACCCTGACCAAGGCAACCAAAACATTGCTCGTTAATGGGGGTGTGATAAATCGATAATGCACGCACCAAAATTGATTATTGACGTCGTAGATATTATTGCTCGCACAAACCATGATAGTCGGAATGCCTCGCCCAACATTACATATTAAGTATGCGAATAAGTTGAGCCAGGCGCAACGTCCTATTCTCATGACGTTCAACATGACCAACGTTTTGAAGCTCTACAGCAGCAGTGTCGACGACTTCAATACACGATAGGCAATGGCTCACCTTTGGGAATTGGATGGTGTTCTACAGTAGCCTCAAGAAGGCTAGAATGATTTATCGCAGATTTTCTTCAACGGGATTGATATTCAACCTAAAGGTTGTGGTTGTATTCCTGCTTTTCGGATTTCCTTGTAGTTAGATATTACGAAATTGTGCAGGATGTCAACATGGCTTTGAATTCACAGAACCAGCGGTTCTGCGTTCATGTTGGGATATTGTGGAATACAAATTGCGGATTGAAGTCGTTAGCTTACATAACATAGCAATGGTTTTGTACGATTCTATTTTCTGTCATTGTGGAGGTATAAGGTCGACCCTGACGTCAAATGAAAAGCCATAATGCTTGAACGCACCAGCAATGCGGCAGGGGCGTGTCGGAAAAGAACCAACCATCGGACCGCGTCCTTCTTCTCGCTCTTTTTTCTCTTAAACTTATTACAACACGACGGTGAACTTGCAGGCCTTGCTGCCGCTTGCTGATTGCTGACAGTGATAATCGCTGTGTTTGGTGTTGTCTGTTTCCATGTCCCTGCCTCCTCAAATCGCCAATTTTCTCAATTCAGCCTACAACTATATTTCCCCTCCAAACTCCCCTTCTCAGTCAACAAAGTCCATTGCAGTCCCTCGCCAATCTTCGTCGTTATCATCCCCGTTGAAAGAACGGTTGGATGCAGCTTGCCAGTCACCCACCGGTAGTCTCGCTCACCTCTCGCCCACCTCTATGCGTCGCGAACTCGATGTTACCAAGCATGATCTCGCTCGCTCACAAGCAGATTCAACACGTCTGGAGGAACGATGTAAAATGCTTGAAAAGACCCTGAAAGAAACCAGGGATCTCCTTCGGTCCAGGGAGGCCGAGCTCGAGAAGCTGCGGCGGGAACGGGACAGAGAAAGGGCGATGGCAGAGCGCAGACGCAGCGACGTCGGGCCTCAATACCATTCTCAGCAGCCCCACACAGGCAGTAGCACCCCGTCAACATATCCGCGACAAGGCAGCTCCCTGGACACGCGTATGACATCTGTTGATCTAGCTCGGCAACTGCATTCGAACCGCATGTACCTCCATGAAGATGACGCGCGCTCGAATTCTTCAACGCGAACTTCTTCACCTTCACGCAACTCTACCACGTCAACGTCACCATCCCGCAGTACAAGTAGTGCCGCAACAGGTGTTATGGGACGAAGTAATGGTAACATCAATGCTAACGGGATCAGCGGCAGCACAGAAGAAGACCGGGCACGCCTACGCAGTGCGGAGACCTATATGACACGCACCGATGCTTGGTCAGGGGCCCAGGTCCTCCAAGCCGTGCACGACATCAATTCAGAAATTCTCCAATTTGCAGCCTCTGCGACGGAGATCTGCACATTCCTACCCGCACCATCATCTTCTGCAAACCCGAAAATGGCGCAGTTGATCCATGACACCAATACTCGCATTGGTCCTAATATGACACGCATACTTTCGAATCGAGACCATTCGCAGGACCCCCTGCTTGTTCAGCTCGCCCTCCAGGGATGTGTTTCGTTGTGTATCGCTCGTGCTCTCAACTCATTCTGTATTGGGTTTCCTTCCAAATCAGATGCGGTCCTGGGCCAACTTTACAACCACATGCATTTGACTGAACCACAGCCGACCTCAGCCAAGTGGCGGGCGTTGACACACCAGCATATTCATGCTATATACCCCACATTAACGGATTACAGTATTAACGAGCTGAGCGATACCATTTTAAGATGGTGTGGTGATATCTTCTTGATAGCTAACTGTCATTCGTTTTCTCCATCCCATACCACCCCCAGCCCTTCGTCATCCCCTCCCACTTCAATTTCACCACCTACCACTACTCCCCCTCTCACCCCAAATGCACAACTTCGCCAACTATATCTTGATCAAATCCGCCGGATTTCTCGTGCCGTCATGCGGCTTGCAAATGTTACACGCGAAGATATTATGTCTACCTCTTTTGAGGTCGCGATTGCCGATCCTTCTGTTACTTTTCAGGAGGGTGAGATGGTTGATGCCTTTGGCGACTACAGCGAGACTCACGGCCGAATTCTTGTCACTATGGAACTCGGCCTGAAATGCGTAACGAGGGTTATCGACACCATCGACGAACCCGCGAATGGAAATTCTGGGCAAGGGAAAAACGAAAAGGGGGCTAGCGCGCTGGCTGAAGAAGGCATATTAGAATCACGACTCCTTTTGCAACCCAAGGTTGTTCTAGAGTCGGTGTTGGAGGTTCTCGACCGCTGAGGAAGAGTGTTGGCGATCATGGCTCCGACAGAGTTGCCTGTGTTTTTTCATCTGCCATCTTGAAATTTACTTTATACGCTTTGACCTGACCGTGTTCAAGCTGTGTAGGTCTTGTTTTCCGCCACCGTTTGCCAGGAGCGAGACCAGTTATATTCCCGCAGACAACCTCCCATTCCCGTCATCGTCGACAATAAATCTTGAACTCCATTTTTTTTGCTAGGTATTCTCTGTACTATTGTACCACAACGTATTCACAATCTATTGATATGTACAGTATGTGTAGCATGAGTTTGAAAACTGTTGTTATTCCCCGGCCCGCCGATTCTGCCTCCATCCAGCTCAGCCCCAGTCTCACGAAGGCGATCAACAAAGAAATTTCTGTAATGGTTAACTTCCCACCAGAAGTCTGGCTCAATATCGCGCTCTTTGTGTGTGATGATGAGCTTCGCCACTTTCTGGGTGTCAATAGCGTCTTCTTCGACATTGCGATGAACCTTAGGTGGAAAGAAATAGTCATCATGACCAGGGACACCTCAGAAGCGATGCACATCCTAACTAGATTATCGTCAGGAATTCCCGTTCCTTCGTGTTGAAGTTTTCCTGACAATTACATCTTAGTGACCCCTTTATTGCGAATCGATTGCGTTCACTGACTCTGCGATTGACGCATGTCAAGCAGAGCGGTCCTCGTTCGGAAGATGCCAATAACCCCTATCAACAATTTCATACCACCTTTCGCCGAATTTTCAAGGTCCTTCGGAATGATTCCCGCCAATACAGCCCCAAATTCAGCGAGGTGATGGATGCGCTCATCGCCTGCTCGCCCAACTTTCGTAATATGCGAGAACTCAAGATTGATTCTTGGGATCTGCCACCTACATACAATATCCAACCACTTTTCAAATCATTTTGGTCAGCTTTCGGCTCCAACTTACATCATCTATCCCTTGGGGGAAACCTCGAGGGCTACAAATCGTTCATCGACACAGAGCCAAACCTTCCTTCCCTCATCGATCTGCAAGTTGAGTTTACGAATAATGTGTTTCGGGTTGACCAGGACGTGGATGCCGCTATTTTGGTTGACAGAGTCGCCCCATTCATTAATCGCCTCGGCCATCATATCGAGTTCTTGAAGATCTGGTCGTGGGCCACACTCGACTTGTCAGATTTTTTTAAACGGTTGTCCGTGTTTCCTAGACTAGAGCAACTCAACGTCCGCATGGCCTTTAATCTTACCCTCCTACAAGATGCTTCTGGCCTTAAATCCTTACTCTCAGCGAGCTCGGACTCGCTGCAGCGGGTCAATCTGCGGCTGAATCCGTCAGGATGGCCCCTCAACCCGACGCGAGAGGAACCCTTAAGCCAATGGCTCTCCAGCTGCCTCTCTGACGAAAAATGTTTCTCCCAGCTACATGCATTGGATATATATCCCACGGCCATTCCAGCTAGTCTGGACGTCCTTCTAGCCTTCATAGAACGCAGCTCAAATACCCTCCAAGATCTCGTCGTCCGGGACCGATATCTACAACAAAGCGAAGCTCGCGATGTTATCGATGCTGCCTTTAAATCCCCTAATTTGGTTTCTCTGCGCCTCAACTTATTGCGACTAGATATTGACCTGTTGGATTATTTAGCAAGGAAGCTGCCAAATCTAACGCAGTTATGGATTGCGGTCACTGAGGAAATACTCGGCAACAGAGAAGTGGGGGGCCTTGAGGTGAGGATCTACCTGTTTTTGTCGTCTATATCCGTTTGGAAATACTTAATTCCTGTGCCTCTCTACAGCCTGCTTTTTTTAAGGATATAGAAGGACGCTTCTACCCACATTGGAAGTTACATGATATCTCAATCTGGCAAGGAGGCCAGGAAATTGACCACGACATAATGATGGTTTTCGCACGCAGTATCCCCTCTGTGGCTAGCTTCTTTCTCCGCGGACACATGCAATCATCGCCATTTATCTAAAATTGTATCTGGATGGTCTACCACAAGCATGCATATGCCTAATTTCTCAACAACTGGACCATTCTTTTACCCCCAGACACCTTCCATTCACCTCCAATGCATACTTTTCATCATGTAATAGAAGATTTCGTTGTCACAAAGGGTTCTTGCATTAATAGTGGGTACTATTTTCAGTGCTGAACCTAGTTCATGAGTTGTTGGTTCATCCAATTTGTAGATATCAAGCGAGCCATTTGATGTCATTGGGATCCAGCTGTTTTATACTTTCCATTTATATCTCTCTTCTGTATTTTTGCCTAGTAGGTCGTCTACATATATCTCTACTGTCTATGGATATGCAGTACACTCTGATGGTTACTTCCTCAGACTCACCCTAATGGCCTAGCAGGTAGGAACATCCCGCATCAACATTCTAAAACGAGTCCGTGATGCTTTGTAGATGCAACTACATCCAACGACAAGACTTCATTCCAGGTACCACATACAACATGGCATTGTTGGATCGCAGGAATTCGTCATCAAGTTTCATGGGTGGCTCGAAACGTGCAACAGTAACCTGAGGTGGGTCCTACATATTTATAACCTGTCACATGTATCCGATGATACTTGGTGTCAACCTCAATTATTTACAAATCTCTATATTCTATAGGCTACACAACCAACGTTGCACCATGGACCGCACCAGGAACTTGTTAGAAACACACAGATTGTGTTTCTCAGCTCGGAGAGACGCCGATCCGTTACCCCTGAAATCAGTCTGTCGACCCAGCCAATGTTTCCAAGGTAAGTTGCCTTATTTCAATCAATTACCCGCAGTTTTGATGTGCACTGCTCTAGATGACACTCCGGTCCTCGAATACAGACTCTTGATATGAAAACCCAAGCATCGGTCGCAAGTTCGTGGTTCCTGATCAACTACCGATGGCTGCACTGGTTAGCCTTCGCCGTGCTTGCCTCCTCTAGTAGGAAACCTTATTAAAACTGGCCTGTCCATTTATGGCACCCCAAGCTTAGGATGTATGAAGAGGCGGTAAATACTCAAGTATGGAATCATTTTCACCCCGGTCCAACAACGGACGTGATGAACCCTGGCCGAGGTTTTGTCAAAGCACGGCTGCAAATTTCCCGGGTTACCGTATTTACTGCAGTCCGTTTGGTTAGCAATATAAATACGAGGAAACCACCTTGACCCTCCCCTCAATTATTCGAGTCCTTCGAAAGCCTGACAGCACTCCACTTTCATTACCAACGACAAGCAATCACCTCGAATTTTTCGAAATGAAATTCTCATTCGTCTCTTTCTTCGTCGTCCTCACTGCTACTGCTTCTGCAGTTATGGGACAAGTGTGGGTGGTTATTTTATTTCGCGTGGTGTCAATTAGCTTATCCGTGATTCGATTTTTTGCAGAGCTGAACCCGCTGGTGAGGCTGTTGCGCGCGAGGCGCTTGAATACCGAGAAACACACGTACGACACACACTCCTTAACGCGGTATACCACACGCTTGCTGACCGGATCATATCTTTAGGGATACCTCGACATTAACCTTAAGCTCTAAATTATACAACCCATTTCCATATACTAGCCCATTTGTAGTCTCAGCTTGAACGCCCTTCCATAATCCGCGTTTAGTTGTTTTAATATGATTGATCATCACATCTACGATCTGAATTTGAGTCTTGTAGTATTTCGAACGTGAGCCTTGAGCCGCCCGCTGACCTCTTTAGGAAAGTGTACGTATTGACGCTTGTTGCTTTTGAACGATATTGCCCCTGGATCAATTTTTTTTTGGATGCTACTATCTGCATTCTGCAAGCGATTCCACATCCATCCCAGCCATGAGCAACCTCATATCGGCCGTTTCCTGGGTACGCCGAGGGGTCTCAGCTCAACACCCCCAAAAATATGTTCTCGATGATAAAGAATTGGAGCGGGTCAGCGCTCTCGCCCGGATCGAACTTGAGGATGCCCGGATCGAGCTCGAACGCGCTCATCTCGCTGCGCAGTCTATGGGAAAGGGTGCCGAAGGGGAGGAAGGGGACGACAACGGGGGTGACGATGACGATGAAACAAATTGGGTAGAGTAAGGACTAATTGCCTGTGTTTATCTTAGATCGAATTCAATGTCCTCAATTTTTTTTTCGTATCCGTTTTAGTGAAGAAGATGAATCTATGGACGTTGATTCTGGAGCGCTACCGAAATCTAAGACGGACGATCTAGCGGAATATAATCTTGACGACTATGACAATGACGCAAAGGACGATGGTATGTTATTGCCTCTTTCTTGCATACTTTCGTGCTCATAAAATAAATTATTAGCTGTCGGCCCATTTAGTAACATCAAAGGCCTTACCTACTACAAGGATAATGAAGAAGATCCTTATATCACCTTACAAGACGTACGTTCATGTGTTACGCAAATACTCTTAGCCTAACCAAGCTTTTTCAAGGAAGACGACGACGAGCGTGAAGAGTTAGAAGTCCTACCTACAGACAACCTCATCGTTATCGCAAAAACAGAAGATGAGATTTCTCAGCTCGAGATATACGTTTACGATGAATCCCAAGAAAATCTATATGCTCACCACGACCTCATGCTCCCCAACTTCCCTTTGTGCCTGGAATGGCTTGATTTCCCTCCCGCCTCCTCCTCCGCTCTCACAACGCCAGGTCCTACTCAAAATTCAGGATTCGGAAATTATATCGCGGTCGGTACCCTGGATCCTGAAATTGAGATTTGGTCACTCGATGTTATCGAAGCCATGTATCCCTCTTCTATTCTTGGCCGACCAGATGAGACGAAAGCCCACGTTCCCGTACCAAGCGGTACTGGAAAGAAAAAAAAGAAAAAGACCAAACATCGCATGGTACAATCTGCATACCACGTCGATGCTGTCCTTGGGCTTAGCTGGAATAAAACGCAACGAAATCTATTAGCCAGTGCAAGCGCAGATAGGACTGTGAAATTGTGGGATCTAAGCAGGGATCCTACGATGAATGGAGAGGGCGGCGACGCTGGTGGTGCCATTCGGAGCTTTGACGTACACAAAGACAAAGTGCAGGCTGTACAATGGAACGACAAGGAGCCTACCGTGCTTCTAACAGGAAGTTACGACCGTACAGTCAGAACATTTGATTCTCGAACGCCTACAACAGGCGTTGGCGCGATTGTAGGCAGCGATGTGGAAGCTCTTCAATGGGATCCATGGGAGAATTACGGATTTTATGTTCGTCTTTTCCTCAAGTTTCCACCCACAATACTCAGTCTTTTTTTTTTGAAAATCTCCAGGTATCTCTTGAAAATGGCCTTGTCCTGAATTTTGATGTTCGAACGCTTCCTTCCAATCTTGACCAACCATCACCTGCACGGTTCACCCTGTCTGCCCACGACGGCCCAGCCTCAGCTATCGACGTTAATCCCCACCTGAAAGGGTGTATCGCAACCGGCGGAACCGATAAGCTCGTCAAGGTATGGAATATCAATGACGAAGAAGAAAATGGCAAGAGGAGCGTCAGCCTAGTGACGTCGCGAGACCTTGGAGTTGTAAGTTAATTTTGTTACTTATGTCAAGTATTACGGCATTTATATCATGCACAGGGCAAAGTTTTCTCGACTGTCTTTTCGCCTGATGATCCACTCACTCTTGCGGCGGCTGGGTCAAAAGCTAAGCTCCAAATATGGGATGTTGGAGCCACGTTTGGTGCACGGAAAGCATTCGGAGCCAAGCTGCGCGAAGCTGGTCGAGCGCTGAAAGAGAAAGAGGAAGGTAAAGGTGGGGTCATTGGTGTTGCAAGTGACGATGAGGAGAGTGATGATGGTGATGAAGAGGAGTAGGACCACTGTTCATGCATATTCATAGTTTTGCCAATACACGGTCGAACCACCTTTGCTTGGGCTTTCTAAATTCTCTCCAAATCCTGAGGCCTGACCTTCGACGGCGAAATAGCATCGGAAGCAGCTGAAACACAGATGGATAAAAATATGCTCGTCGGTCTACTATGTAAATATATTCCACATGTAGGACGTATTATTTATAATGTTAGGTCAAACGCTGAAGGTGTAAAAACCATATCCTCAATCGAAGTTCCTCCTGCGGTATGAGATAGTCCTCGGTGTTTTGGGCATCGTAATCATGGTCTGTGAAAAGAACTTCACATTAGGAACAAAAGACATAGGGTACGAAGACTTACGTGGTAATTATGCGCTGGGACCTTGTCGATTCGAATTTCCATCATGCGAATCACAGTTGTGATGAGTGTACCTAGTTGCAGGTATGCGAACTACAGACTCTGTTAGCGTTCTGAAATATTTTAGGGCGAGATATAGCTACATACCTGTTCTCCGATACATCGGTGCTTACCGGCACCGAAAGGCTGGTACGGACTCTCAGTTCCCTTACTGACAGCGCCGAACCCATAGTCAACCTTCTCGCCATTTTCATCCGCATACATTGCAAAGGCTTGTGCTGCAACACCCTGTGAGTCATTCCAGCGGTATGGGTCCCAGGTATCGGCATTCTTCCAGACCGTAGGGTCGGCCTGGCTGATGGCAGGGGAAGCCAGGACATAATTTCCTTTAGGAACAACGTAGATTCCGTCCTCTGAGGGCGTGGACAGGGTTGCAGGGACTGGGACATCATCGCGGACATATCTCATAATGCTGTGGATGGGAGGATGCATACGGAGGGTTTCCCTGATGACAGAGTCGAGAAGAGGAAGAGTGCGGAGTTCCTCATAAGTGAGGGGACGCATTTTGCCGTCAGGGCCAACGAAGTGTTCCACTTGTTCTCGATACAGTGCCTCGCTATAGATGAAAAATATCAGTAAATGGTCGTAGGTGAAGGAACACCAGACGTACGAGACTGAGGGATTGGCGGCTAGATGGAGGAGAGCCCACGAGCCAGTTGCTGAGCTAGTGTGTTGACCAGCCATAAGGATGGCAATCATGATGTGGGCGATTTCCTTGTCATTAAGAAGACGACCGTTGCGGTATTTCTGTTGCATAAGCGCAGCAATCATGTCGTGCTCGTGCTGGAAAATAGTGAATGAGAAACTTGCCTTGACATTGGGAATTAGAACTCACGTCATGCTCACCGCTCCTGCGTTTTTTGATGATATTAACATAAAATTCGCTCATCTTGATGTGGGCCTTATCTCGTCTACGGTAGCTTGGCAATGGTAAATTTGGGAACATAAAGTTGAGGGGAGTGAATCCGTGGTCGAGGTCATTATAGAGCTCCGCGAAAGACTTGTTCAGAGCTTCACGGACTTCCTTGCCCTGTAGCGTCCTAGAGGCTGTAAGGATGGTGATTTCCTGCATGACCTTAACGACGTCGAAATTTCCCCATTCGTTAATGTCGTTGGTTTGATAAATTTTGAAGTTCTGGTCGTGATGAATGAACTCCTCAATTTCTTCCTCGATCATACCAACGTATGCGCGAAGGTTGTCCGTCGAAAGACCAACTTTGACGAATTTCTTCTGTTCCATAAACACCTCGTTAGGGACATCATAGACAACATCCTTGCCGAAGATGGGAGTTGTGAGATGCTACAAGCGTTATATGAGTATTTGAATGATTAGAAAAAGACTAAAGCATACGGTATAGGCATCCTCAGCATTAAAAACAGTCGACTTGCCACCAAGGATGAAATTATTTCCCTTTGGCCCAAGAGCAACAGTTACACGACGACCAAGGAGAATGAACGTGAACACGTCGCCGTGCTACGCCACATCAGTATTAAAAATATTAAAGAGGCTTCAAGGATGCTGACCTTCTTTTGACATTCGAATAAAAAGTTGAGTGGGTCGTTACCATATGAAGCGGCTGAACCAATGAAGGGTAGCCAGTGGAAGACAGTTGGCGGTTCTGAAGCTTTGCGGGGAACAATCTTTGAAGAAATGTTAGCCGCGGAAAACGATAAAAAGTTCAGGTCACCAACTAATTGTCTTAGAATGTTGAGAATTATAATAATAACTGGAGTATTGATGAGAAGCAGGACGACCAGACGCGAATTGTTCTGGATGTGGGCTTGTGCGTGTGCGAGATATCCTGACCACTCATCCGAAGTTGGGAAAGTCGGGAACGTCCCATTGAGCTGGGAGACGAAGGACATGGTGGTGGGCGGAAGTCGTTCTATGTTTTTTTTTTCTCAGCAGTTTATATTTGGCCAAAAATCAGAAATCGAACCATTCGGACAGGGTCGGACAGTCCCCATTATATTTGGTAATAGATTAGATCCAACCTCCCTGTGGGACTACAATGGGCTTGAATCAGATTTTTATTATTTTATAGAAATCGCGCGGTGTACTTACTACCCACAACCACCCATCTTCAACATCAATCACCTGGCATTATAACCTTTTTTGTCATGAATGGTGGTAATATGTACACAAGCACAAAGGACGCAATTACATAATATACGATGATAAAATACTTAAAAAGATATGGCGCGTTATTGATTAAATCGCGTTAGGTAGTACCACTGACGCTGGATCAGCGAGCGTCACATCCATACGCAGTCGCTTAATACCCAAATCGATGCCGCGGCAGTTGACACGAAGTTGAGTGCCAGGCGGTATGGATTGCAGGTCTCGAGGTAAGTCAACAAGACGCGCTTGAACTCCCAGGTCCGGCAAATCAACAGCTACCGCGTATTCATTACGGGAGACATCCTTCTTGGCCAGCTGCTTCGTCCACGCTCTAATGAACTTGAGAGGGTCTCCGTAAGGTCGCTCCACACCTCTTGCCGTGTCATCCCTGAAACGCTGTATATACATCAGCGAGTAGAATAGATTGTTGAGCTTCTGTGCCCTTTTAATGCTCAAGTCCAAGCTTTGGAGAGTCGGTGCCAATTTCTCCATATCGTTGGCGGAAAATGGCGACCGGGGCGGGGCGTTCGCGCCGAGCAGTATATGGTGCAGCTGCCAATGCCCAACCAAATCCTCGTATCTTCGGAGAGGAGAAGTAGTACGACTATATCCTTCCCCCTCAGGGACACCCATGAAATAGTGCGCATTCGGTTGGGTGGAGAGAATGCCTGGCGGTATCATGGCAACTGCGTCGATCACGGAAGCCATAGGAATATAACCGTTGGGGGCCCGCAATTTAAGGAATCTATCCATAGATATTCCAGGTTTAAATATAACGGGTTCCACCGCACGCCGCAACAGAGGCACATTGCCATTGCCAAGAGCTGTGCGTGAAGATACACGACACGCCAATTTCATCATCTCCGACACAAGAATGTGAGAGCCTGTGTCAATGTCGCAAGCACTCGCAACCGTGTACTCCAACTGCGGGAACCCGCTAAACCTGGAACCATCAAGAGAAGGACTCTGAATCTCCTCTGGAGGCCGGTTCTTCCAAACAATCTCACTGGTATCGCTCGTAAATGTGAAAATTCCCTGCTCGAAGCGGTTTTGAAGTTGGTCATTTGCTAATTTTTGCAAAATGCGGAGATCCGCGATGTCGTCTTCATCAAGGGTATTTTGAGTTGTCTCTGTCTTCTCCTCGGTGCGACCGAAAGGATATCTATATTGAATTTCAGGATTTCCAATCGCACGGTCAACTTCCCAATACGATGCCTTTCGAATGTTGCGCAGAATGCCAGCTCTAATTTTGTAATCCAAAATGTTGGCCTTGTTATCGAGTTTGAAACTGAATGACAGTACGCGATGTGACCCCCCGGTCGTAGCCGTGTCACTTAACGAAAGCACAAATTTTGGGTCGTGCATTAAAGCTTTGGGAAACAAGGGTATAGAGGTTGGCTTCAGATATAACGTCGAGCTTCGGTCCTTTGCCAACTGTGATAGAGCATGTCCTGGATGGAGGACGGATGCAGGATCCGCAATATGAACATGTACCCAATGGTTGTCCGGCTCCGATGGTATGCGTTCCAACGAAATACCGTCGTCGAGCTCTTCCGCAGAAGGATCATCGATAACAAAAACCCTCGAGTTGCCGAAATCGTGTCGCACCGACTCCAATGGGTCAGATGGGAGGAAATCATATGGGCCTAGGACTGCGCCTGCTACGGCACGGGAGGTCAACGACTTTTGTAGGATCTCGTTGGATGAGCCTTCCAGAGGTGACTTGCTTTCGAAATCACCAGTGGGGTTCACGAGAGGTGATAAGGAATAAAGGTCCTGCCAAGGAGCGATGACCCCCAATTTAATCATTGTTGCATGAGTAAGAGAGTCAGTGATCTCTGGGCAATCTGGGAGGAGAAACCTGAGGAGGGAGCTTCGACCCATCTGGTAAGGGTCCAACTGGTTCGAACGATGCTGCTGAAGTGAACGCAGGAGGAATTTAAGAATTATTTTGTCCTCCTTGTTCCATAGAGACAGAGTCTCCTGTGACATGGGCCCCATATCTTTCTGCCCTTCGGTTTTCTCGTACTCTTTGATGGTGGTTCGAGCTTTCCTAACGAATCCTCGAACAGGTCCTCTGTTCTCAACTCGGTATGCAGCAATCCAGGATTCAACCATCTCTATTTCAGTCACATCCCTCTCCGGACGAACAAAGAATTCTTGTGTTTTGAGGTAATCCGAGCTCGCCAAAAAGCGCAGCGGTCGATCCATGAGGTACCGATGTGTCGCATAATAGTTGACAAAACCTGGTCTTGTATATAGCAGACCCGTCGCCTCTGAGAGGGTGACCTTCGCCCATTTTGTTGGGTCCCTTGACTTGACCTCTTGGTAAACATCGACGACGCTCTGTCGCTCCCATGTCCGAGACCCGTTGGCACTCTGTTCGACCTGGCGGAGCATGAGCTGTAATTGTTTGAGAGCCTCTACGCGAGCGTGGATTTCTGGTTCTAGAACTGCAATGCGGTCCATCCCACATCTCGCAGCGAGGTCTGCTGAGATCAAGTTGGGAACCGCAAAGTGTATATGTGTCCGTAGGTGATACACCATCTCTCCTCTCAGACTGAGAGAAACTTGTTGCCAGGTATGGTTGCGGAGGTGCTCTCCTAAAAGAATGGCCTCTGTTGCTCTTTCATTCCTATAAAAAAACAAACAGGCATATTCGGATTGGGATATCTAGCGCCAGAGGAAAAAGAAAACAACATACGTACTTCCGAATTTCAATAAATGTACCTGGTGTCAACGTCATTGACAGTGGAACGTTCTCCGGATCCCACTCGGCAGCTTCGGAGAGCTCCCCAGTTTCCATATCAGCATCCTGAACACGCATACTTTGAAGCCTGACGAGGTCGTCCCGCATCTGAAAGTAACTTATCCCTGCAACTGGCGTCGGAGGGTCATGCAAACCAGCAGGTAATTTCTTCTTTCTGCGCGTCTTTGGCGGTGGTACCCTGGTGTCAAAAAGAACTGCATGCGCCTCGGATTCGAGGGGTTCAACCTCATCCACCGCGGTTTTTTGTTTGACTTGACTTCTGCTGTGGCGCTGGACTCGACGTTCGTCGCGCACATCTGTGGGTGGTGTCGACGGTAGTGAGGATCTGGAGGACGATGAACCGGGGGATGAAGAGGACACCTGTTGGCCACTCTGAAGGGTGTGGGTGTGCTTCCGAGTAGCCTTTGATAGATGAGAGAATGTGGGACGAAGACAATGTCTGTGCATCGAGAACGGTCGCGGTAATAATCGAAATAACAGTTTCTAATTTTATTTTATTTTCAGGTCCGGGCCGCTTGGTTCATTACTTAATTCCACGCAGCCTGTTGTATTTCTGTTCCACAATAACGACTAGCTAAAAGGCTATTGGAAACAAGGCAAGGTAAGTATTTCACCACCACACGCGTCTGGGTGCATTCGGGCAGCTTCCAGAGGTTTCCAGACAGAAAGCCAAAGGGCGAGAAGAAACTATAATTTATAATTGATGAGTACTACAGTAGATGTTATAACAAAAGGAGCTTGTCCCCATTGTACATATAGTAAATCAACTCTTACCACCTCCCAACATATGTACAAAGTCCGGTGGTATTAATAAAAAGAGGGGGTATGACAAGGCATAGGTATGGTAAAGATCCCAGGTAGTAAGAAAAATAAAACCAGAAAAACGTGATCGTCAAGTACGTACGTGCTATCGATGTATGTGTAGTAATTGCATTGTCATCACCAAGTAAGGCTTTAAGTAGGTTTCGTGTGGATGTCGTGCGCCGTCCGATTAGATATTGTATAGTCACGTAGGTATCAATTGTCCAGAAGTCCGCCAGAAAAGAAAGCAGGGTGGAGAGGAAATCCAAAAAAACAAACGCAGAGAGGGAGAGGAAGGAGAGTGGGTTGAAAGCGAAAAGATTCAAGTCTAAGCTCGAGGAAGTCGTGGTTAAAGCCTGAAGAGCACGTTATGTAATGAATAACAAAACAGAGCCCAAATCAACTCACATCTGACTCCTGACATCCACTAGGCAAGATTAGGCATCTATCGCCAACCCACCAGATGGCGTCGACGCCCTCTTCTGTTTCTTCAACACCCTTCTCTCGGGCTTTTCCCTCACGCTTCCCTTTAGCTTCTCTTTTGAGCCCTGTGTTCGTGCCGCCGTCGTTGGCTGTGTATTCGTGGTATTCGTCGTGGAATTCTCCTTCTCGTCGACCGCACTAGAACTAGGCTTTGTGCTGCGCGATGGAAGTGTCCGGCTACGCGTGACTCCTGCACTGCCAGTACCAGAATCAGCGATACTGTCCGCGTGTTCATGGATTGGCATCATATCGTTTGATATAAGGTCTGTCCGACAAGCATAAATGAGCATGGGCCGTGGTAGAGACTTATCAAAAAACGGCACGATGGAGGAAATAAAAAGAATAAGCAACGTACCACTCCGATCGATTGTCGTCCGCCGCCTCATCATCCTAATCCGTTCCTTCTCCGCCCTCTCTCTTTCCTTCTCCCTCTCTTTTTCCTTCTCTCTCTCCCTTTCCTTCTCCTTCCCCGCACCAAGTGCCATAAACCCTCCTCCTCCCTGCGTATACCCTATCGAACTACCCGCCCCACTCCCCATCGCATACCCCCGCGACACCAACTTCCACCCGCCCCCGCCCACGTGCGAAATCTCCTCATCAGAGGAGGGTATGACCATGACATCGTCGATCTCAGAGGAACCGGAGCCGGGGGATGAAGTGGGGACAGGGGGGAGGGGTGGGTGGTGGAAGAAGGGATGTGGATCTGGAGATGAGAACGACGTCGACAATGGATGTGGAGGAAGAGAACCGGAACTTGAAGAAGAATTCCGTGCGTGACCATGCCCTGAACTCGAACTTTGCTTATAGCCCATCGGCGACTCCGACCGTGGCATCGTCGCAACGGGTACGGGCGACGAAGGGTGTGCTTCACCAGCTGACTGCGAGAATTTCGTATGGATCGGCGCTGGGTCCACATACGTCGTCGGTGGATATGACTGGAAGAATGCGGGCTTGATAGGCGAAGGCGGCAAGGAATTCGAGTGGCCAGTCAGATGCTCCTTTAACTGTGTCCGCTCGTATTGCACATCCGGATGCGAGTTGTGCCTCACGGGACCCCCGCTTATTAGTCGTTGTCTCGTCGTCCCACTTGTGGATGGCCCGGCCTCTGCGTTATCACTTGGTCCCGCCGCACCAAGACCTGTTCCCTGCCGACTTGGACCTGGCGTTGAGGTGCCTTCGCGCCACTTTGTCGTCCCTTGTCCGGGTTGGTGAGTGTTGTTACCGCCACCGCCTCCTCCGGCTGGAGGTTTTCCACCCCCTCTCAGTTCGTCGTCATTCTCATCCGCTGTTGGAGGAGGCGAGATGTCTAACATGAACCAGTCCTGCTGGGCAATCAAAAATTCAAGGACTCTCTGGCTCAGTGCGTGTTCTTTGGGCAACATTTCGTGCTGGGGATGCGAGATGATACCGGGGCGGAAAATGACTGCCAGGTCTATAGGAAATTTAGATACGAGTTGAAATTGGTATTGAAGAAACGCACTGGTCGCCGTCATGAGATTCCTTTCACATTTCCTGGCAAAGACAGAGAGAAGATCTAGAACATATAAAAGGAGGTACTGATTGGCGCGAGGCATGCGGCGGATGAGAGATTTGTATGTAGCGATGACTTGTTCCTGATTAAATGGTTCCTTTGCTTTGGAAACAGGTCAGGAGACAATGAAAAAAGTTGATACGAGGAGAGGTTACCCAAGGCATCTCGAAACTATCAACGATCATGAGGACACATGACATGGGGGACTGGAAAAGACATACTAAATGATACATATCATAAGGAATAACTGGTTCCTAAGGAAATACGGGTAAGTCGAGAGGGCAACGAGATTGAAGAAGGGACTGACAGGCATCTGAGTTAGGTATCTACGAAAAACACTTGCAACGTCGTGTGTGGTATAGGACTCTTGCTTCCAATCAAGGGATTTGCCGTACTAAACCGAAGAGACGGAGAGTGGAGGCCGTATGGGTGAGGAATTCGCCGTCGTGGGTTATTTTCAAGGAATGAATGTGGAGTGATGAGCGAGAAGGAGGAAGGATGGGGAAACTGAGACTCACGCGAGGAGGGCTCTCGAAAGCTACTTGGAGGTCGCGCATGCGTCTATTGGAGCCATTGACGCGAAATGTACCCGGAACTTCGATAGCTGGAATACAACGGGATGAGCAGCAAGGAGGGGGCGCAAGAGCGAGAACGGACCGTTTTCCTTGAGATAGAGTCCACTGCGGGAGGTGAGGGGCGAGGACATGAGGCAAGAGAAGAGACGGACCACTTTGCGACGACGACAGGGATGTAGCCCCACACGTAGAGATCGCCATTGGCGTTTGCTGTTGATATCTGGACACTGGCGTAACGCAAGCTGTCCTTGAGAGGTTTCCCGAAGACTGGATGATCGGCAGTGTCAAGTGCTGGACACGCGGGTCAGTTGCTTTTGGATGTGTGGAGAGAGAGGATGAAGGGACCTTTGTAGGGACTTTGGAACGGGTGTGGACTTGGCGGCGGTGGTTTTCCAAGGGCGAGCTGGTGCCACCAAGTCTTGAGGTTTGCCTTTGGTGGTGGGTCCTCTGGAGGAATCATGGGAGAATTGGGAGAAGCCAGGGCGTGGGGAAAGGCGTCGTGCGGAGGCGGCTCAGAACCACGGCGGACACCGCGCTTAAATCGGAGGAGGGCGGCGACCTTTGCGCCGAAGCCCGGTTTCTGACTCTTGCCAGAGTTTGGGTGCGCCAGATTGAAATGAGACGAGGGCAGGTGTATTTTCAAGTGCCAAGTGCTCCGATCAGCTAATGATCCCACGACATACTCTACTTATAATAATAATAATGAGCTTATCTCACCCAAATGGCCACCTCCCTCATCCAGAATCTCAACCTCTCACCCACCGTCCGCCTTGTCCTCTCCGGTGCTGCGGTCCTTCTCATCCTCCGCCTCGCCTGGCATCGCAGATCGGCCAAGAAGACTTATGTTTTCGATCTGAGCAAAGTTGGGAACAAAGTCGGTACCACCGCAGAATTCGAATACGATGTTATCGTCGCTGGTGGAGGCATGTTTCCTCATCTCCTCCTTTACTCCTTTCATATTCATCGCCCCTCCAGGAACCGCAGGCTGCGCACTTGCAGCCCGTTTATCAGAGGACCCCAATCTGCGCGTCTTATTACTCGAAGCAGGCGGAAGGTGCCCCCTCTTCATCTCCTCTCCGCCCATATTATTTACCATACCAATCAAAGTGGTACAGCCTTACCCGATAGCAGCACCCCTGCAGGCTTTGGCCGTCTCCTCTGGAACCCCAAACACGTCCATGGTTTAAGGACAGTCCCCCAGTCCGCTGCTGCGGGAAGGTCCAAATTTTGGCCACGAGGTGCGAGCCTT